>Ga0080006_1150473_pt1 | contig 39316 bp, 38 predicted proteins | sample RS3BMetagenome_FD_69209 | JGI IMG/M metagenome (GOLD analysis project Ga0080006, IMG submission 69209) | Ferric oxide microbial mat and aquatic microbial communities from Rainbow Spring, Yellowstone National Park, USA - RS3B (SPADES... ...
GCGACGAAAACACCCGATCCGGCGTGGATGCACGTACGGACGGTGATCCGATCGAGCGCCATCGAAACCTCCCAAAGACCGCGGCCGTTTTATGGGAGCGCTCGCAAAGATCGGGTTAACGCTGTCCGCCCGGAGGGCTACCTAGTGGTCGGGCAGACCGGCCGCCGGATCTCCGCCCTCCCCGGCCGGCCCTCAGATGACCTGCGCCGGTGGCACGACCTGCTCGAGCAGCGCGTCCTTCTGCTGGAACAAACGGGCCTCCGCCGATGGCCCCGGCTCGGTCGGATGCGGCTCGCTGTCGGCCAGCGGATCCGGCTCGCTCGTGTTGAACGGCGCCCGGGTGATCAGGTCGGTGACCACCGCGACCGCCACGTCGCGCAGGATCCCGTGCGCCGTCGCCTCCTCGACCAGGGCGGCGAGCCGCGGCGCGATGAAATCGTGGGCGGGAGTCGATCCGGCTGTGTCCATAACCATCACCCTGAGTCTGGTCCAGGGACGCATCCTCGCCGATCCGGGCGACCCGGACCATCGACTTCTCCCCCCGCCCCCCAAGGCAATCAGGACCGGGCGATCAGGACCGGGCGATCAGGACCGGGCGATCTCCCTGCCCACGGTTCGGCGCTCCGTCCGGGGGATGCGCAAAACCTCGCCCGGGGTCGTCTGACGCCTGGCGCGGCCAGCCCGAGACGCACCGATGGGCGCCGCAGGCGGCCGGACCGCTCCGTGCCGCCCGACCACGCGGGGGCGAGACTTTGCCGTTGATCGCATTTGCCTGCGCATTGTATTGATAACGGAACGACATTCTCGCTGCCTCGTTCGGAAACTCTGCCATGCGACGCGTGATCCTCCTCGCTGCCATTATGCTGTGCAGCGGTTGCGCCCTGACCACGGCGCATATCGACGTGCCCTACCAGCCGGTGGCCGCACCGTCCCCGGTCACCCTGCCAGCGGCCGGCGGCGCCGTGGCGCAGGTCGAGACGACCGACGCACGCACGACCAACCGTGACCGCGTGGGAACCAAGAAGAACGGCTACGGCATGGAGATGGCGCCCATCGTCGCCTCCAACGACCTGCCGCAAACCGTGAGTGCGGCATTCCGCCAGGAGCTGGCCGCGCGCGGCTTCCGGATCGCGGCCAACGGAGCGGTCGTGCATGTCGACCTGGTCCGGTTCTACAACGATTTCAAGTCGGGCTTCTTCTCGGGCGACGCGGTGGCCACGGTCGCCTTCAACCTCAAGGTCGTCTCCCCCGGCGGCACGATGACGTTCAGCAAGTACTACGCAGGCAACGGCGTCGAGCCGAACATCCAGATCGCCGGTGGCGACAACGCGCGCGCAGCCCTGGTCAAGGCGTTCGGCAGTTCGGTGCGGAGCGTGATGGCCGATCCCGACTTCCTGCAGGCGCTCCGCCTGGCAGCCCTGCCGCCGGCGCCGCGTCTCGCCGCGCTCCAGTCAGCGCCGTGAGCCGCGCCGTTGCGCCACGCCCTGCGGAGGCTCGCCATGTTCCAGGCGACACTCGCCGCCTGCTGTGCCGCGCCGCCGCCGGCGACGGAGCCGGGTGTCATCCTTGCCGTGTCGGCCGCCCACCAGCCGGCCGAGGATAGTGGCGGCGGCGGAGCGGCGGGCCTCCTGATCGGTGCCGCCGCGGGCGGCGCGGCCGGGCGGGGCCTAGGCCGCGCGCTCGGCGTCGCCCTGGGCGCCGCCGCGGGCAGCCTGGCAGGCGCCAACCTGGAAGCCGCGGCGCAACCCACCGACGGCGCCGCCTACACGGTCCGGCTCAGCAGCGGCCAGGTCGTGACGATCATCCAGCATCTGCGGCCTCACGAGCCGGTCCTGCGAACCGGCCAGCCGGTCCGGATCGAGACCCTCGGATCGCAACAGGTGGTCATGGCGGATGCGGGCGCCAGCTGACGGTCCGGCGGCCCTGCCGGTCAGAAGATCTTGTTGATCAGGTCGTCGCCGATGCCGAAGCCGGCACCCATCTCGATGGCGCGGCCGAACCCCGAATTGAGGAAGCTGCCGAGGATCCCACCGCCCTGCTGCTGCTGGGCTGCCGGGTAGGCCGGCTGCGCGTAGCCCGGCTGCTGCTGCGGATAAGGCGGCGGCGGGTAGCCGGGCTGGCCCTGATAGCCAGGCTGGGCGCTCGGCGCCTGCCCATAACCCTGGTCCTGCCCCCACGGGCCGGGCGCCGGTGCCTGCGACATCTGGTTGGCCACGAAGCCGTGCAGCGCCTGCAGCAGGTTGGCCGTCTGGTCCTGTTCGGACCGGAACGACAGCGCCAGCGAGCGGAGGTCGAGCAGCCACTCGCGCGCCTGCTGATCGCCACCCTGTGCGGCTGCCTGCAGCTTGCCGGCCAGTGCCTGCAGCTCCTGCACCGTTTGCTGCGACTGCGCCTGCAATTGCTGGTACTGCCGGTCGATCGTCTGCACGTCCATCTGGTCCGCCTCCGCGATGGGGAACCCTGACCTTATCCCGCGCTTCCGCCGCCCCGGCCAGGGGCGAGTTGACCGCGATCCGGCGCGGCGAAATGCCTGATGAGATGGTCGGCCACGGCCGCGGGTGCCTCGCGCTGCGGGAAGTGGCCCACCGCCGGCAGCAGCACCCGTTCGAACGGCCCGGTGAACTTCTCGTGCACGCGCTCGGAGACCACCGGCGGATTGACCCCGTCCACCTCGCCCTGGATGTAGAGGCAGGGCAGCGACAGGCTGCGCGTCGCCAGCACCGCCCGGGTGAGCGGCACGCCGCGCGGATCTGGCTCGGCATTCCCCCATCGCGCCCGATAGCTGTGCAGCGTCACCGCCACCCAGTCCGGATTGTCGAAGGCGCGCGCCGTGCGCTCGAACGTGGCCTCGTCGAACCAGCCGGCGGGCGACCAGTTCTCCCACTGGAGGCGCGCGAAGCCGCGCGGATCGTCACGCACCGCTTGCGCGCCGCGCTCGGTCGCCATGAACCAGTGGTACCAGAAGCGTTGCGCCTGGGCGAAGGGCGGGGTCGGCAGGCCGCCCAGCCTTGGCGGGCTGGACAGCAGGGCAATGCGCTCCACACGCTCTGTCCAGCCGACCGCCAGCGCCTCGGCAATGTTCGAGCCCCAATCATGCCCCGCTACCGAGACGCGGCGGATCCCGAGCCCGTCCAGCAGTGCCATGGCATCCATCGCCAGGATCGCGCTGTCGGCGGTGCGCGGTGCGTGCGGGGAGCGAAACCGCGTCTGCCCGAACCCGCGCAGGCTCGGCGTGATCGTCCGCAGGCCCGCCGCGTTGAGCCGGCCGCTGACCTCGCACCAGGTCGAGGCGTCGTCGGGCCAGCCGTGCAACAGCAGCACGACCGGCCCGTCACGCGGCCCCTGGTCATCGTAGGCGACCTCCAGCTCCTCGGTCTGCAACGACGCCATGGCCGGATGCCGCCTTCCCGGCTCAGGCCGCCTGCTTGGCCGCACGCCGCCAGCGATGCAGCGTCTCCTCCGTGTAGCCGTTCGGCTGCACGGCGCCCTTGAAGATCAGGTCGCACGCCGCCTTGAAGGCCGGCCCGTCGAAGGCGGGCGCCATCGGCCGGTAGGCCGGGTCGTCCTTGTTCTGGCCGTCGACCAGGGCGGCCATGCGCTTGAGCGAGGCGGTGACCTGCGCCTCGCTGACCAGCCCGTGCGCCAGCCAGTTGGCGATGTGCTGGCTGGAGATGCGCAGCGTCGCGCGGTCCTCCATCAGGCCGACATTCTCCAGGTCCGGCACCTTGGAGCAGCCGACCCCCTGGTCGACCCAGCGCACCACGTAGCCGAGGATCGACTGCGCGTTGTTGTCGAGCTCGTGCGCGATCTCGGCTTCCGACGGCCGTTCGTTGCCGGCCAGCGGTTCGGTCAGCAGGCTGGTGAGCGGTGCCGGCTTGTCGTGCGCCAGCGCGTCCTGCCGCGCGGCCACGTCCACCTCGTGGTAGTGCAGCGCATGCAGGGTGGCCGCGGTCGGCGACGGCACCCAGGCCGTGCTTGCCCCTGCTTTCGGATGGCCGCTCTTCTGCGCCAGCATGTCGGCCATCCGGTCAGGGGCCGCCCACATGCCCTTGCCGATCTGCGCATGTCCGCGCAGGCCGCAGGCCAGCCCGACCACCACGTTGCGCTGCTCGTAGGCCGCGATCCAGGCCGTGTTCTTGATCGCATTCTTTCGCACCACCGGGCCGGCCTTCATCGCCGTGTGGATCTCGTCGCCGGTGCGGTCGAGGAAGCCGGTATTGATGAACACGACACGGTTGCGCGCGCTCGCGATGCAGGCCGCGAGGTTGGCGCTGGTCCGCCGCTCCTCGTCCATGATGCCCATCTTCACCGTGTTGGGTGCCAGGCCGAGCAGCGCCTCGACGCGGCCGAACAGCGTGTCGCTCAGCGCCACCTCGGCCGGCCCGTGCATCTTGGGCTTGACGATATAGACCGAGCCCGCCCGGCTGTTGCGCGGCCGTCCCTCGGCACGCAGGTCGTGCAGCGCGCAGGCCACCGTGACCGCCGCGTCGAGGAAGCCTTCCGGCACCTCCTGGCCGTCCGCGTCCAGCACCGCGTCGGTGAACATGTGGTGGCCGACATTGCGCACCAGCATCAGGCTGCGCCCCGGCAGGGTCACGCTGCCGCCGCCCGGCGCCTGGTAGGTCCGGTCGGGTGCCAGGCGCCGCTCGAGCGTCTTGCCGCCCTTGTCGAAGCTCGCCGACAGCGTGCCCTGCATCAGCCCGAGCCAGTTGCTGTAGACCAGCACCTTGTCGGCCGCATCGACCGCGGCCACGCTGTCCTCGCAATCGATGATGGTGCTGACCGCCGCTTCCAGCTCGACATCGGCCAGCCCCGAGGGCTGGGTCTTGCCGATGAAATGCGTCCGGTCGATGACCAGCTCGATATGCAGCCCGTTCTGCCGCAGCAGCACCGCCGAGGGCTCGGCGGCCTCGCCGCGGAACCCCGCGAACTGCGCTGGCTCGCGCAGGCCCGTCTGTCCACCCTTCTGTCCACCCGTCTGCCCGCCGCTCAGACGCACCACCAGCGCGCCGTCCTCGACCGCATAGCCGGTGACGTCCGCGTGGCTGGCACCCGAGGCGAGCGGTGCGAAGCTGTCCAGCAGCGCCGCCGCCCGGCGTACGACCTCGCGCGCCCGCGCGGTGTTGAAGCCCGACCCGCGGGCCAGCTCGCCCTCGTCGGCGATCGCGTCCGTGCCGTACAGCGCATCATACAGGCTGCCCCAGCGCGCATTGGCGGCATTGAGTGCGTAGCGCGCGTTGGTCACCGGCACGACGAGCTGCGGCCCGGCGACCTTGGCGATCTCGTCGTCGACATTCGCCGTCTCGATCGCGAAGGGGGCGGGTTCGTCGACGAGATAGCCGATCCCGCGCAGGAACCCGATCTCGGCCTCCGGATCGGGTGCCGCCCCGCCCCGCCCCTCGTGGTAGCGGTCGATCTCCGCCTGCATCCGGTTGCGCTCGGCCAGCAGCGTGCGCAACTCCGGACCGAGATCACGCACGATGCCGGCAAAACCGCTCCAGAAGGCCTGCGCGTCGACTCCGGTGCCAGCCAGTGCTCGGGTCTCCACGAACGAGGCCAGCGGGGCCGCGATCCGCAGCCCGCCGCGCTCGACGGTTTGCGCCGCCATCCGTGTCGGTTCAGCCATGCTCATTCACTCCAGGTCCTTATCGCGGTCTGTGTCGAAACGCACCGCCGCCGTACGAGATCGCGTGGTCATCAGATCACGGGATCATCCAGGGCAGCACATACTGCTGCAGCACCACCAGCACACCGAGCAGCAGGGTGAGGAACACGCTATGCTTGAAGGTGCGGCCGAACACCACGCCCTCCTGGCCCTTCAACGCGGTGACCGACACGCCGGTGGCGATGTTCTGCGGCGAGATCATCTTGCCCATCACGCCGCCCGAGGAGTTGCTCGCCGCGATCAGGATCGGGTTTAGACCCAGCTGGTGCGCCGCCACCACCTGCAGGTTGCCGAACAGCGCGTTGCCCGACGTGTCGCTGCCCGACAGGAACACCGCGATCCAGCCCAGGAAGGCGGAGACCAGCGGGAACAGCACGCCGAGCGAGGCGACGCCGAGTCCCAGCGTGTAGGTCAGGCCGGAATAGTTCATCAGGAAGGCCAGGCCCACGATCAGCGCCACCGTCAGTATGGCGATCCGGCTCTGCCGCCAGGTCAAGGCCGCCGCCTCGGCGAGCTGGCGCGGCCTCGCACCGGACAGCCCGGCGGTGATCAGCACCGCAAGCAGGATCGCCGTGCCGGTGGACAGCGGCTGGAACACCCATTTCGCGGCGTAGGCCTTGTGGTACAGCGAGATGAACACCCGGTTGTTCAGCCCCGGCCAGGGGACGACCTGCTGTCCGATCGCCGCGATCTTGAGGTAGGTCCACACGATCACCACGACCGAGACGACGATCCAGGGGATCCAGCCATGCCAGTTCGGCAGCTCGGCCGCCGCCCCGCCGGGCCGTGTGACGTCCGCGCCGACCGCGCGCATTTCAGGCATCGGACGCACCAGGTCGGTGCGGATGCGGAACTCGGGATCCGGCCGCGGCGACCAGACCTTGAGGAACAGCAGCGTCACCACCAGCCCGCTGAGCGAGGAGAACACGTCGGTCAGCTGGTAGCCGAGATAGTTCGAGGCGACGAACTGGGCGAACGCGAAGCTCGTCCCGGACACCAGCAGCACCGGCCAGATCGCCCGCACCGAGCGCAGCCCGCCATAGATCGCCATGACATAGAACGGCAGCAGCAGCGCGAAGAACGGCAATTGCCGCCCGATCATCGCCCCCAGCTTCACGTCCGGCAGTCCGGTCACCTGACCCAGCACCGTCACCGGCACGCCGAGGGCGCCGAACGCCACCGGGGCGGTGTCAAAAATGAGCGTGAAGGTCAGCGCCTCCAGCGGCGGGAAACCGACCATGATCAGCAGGGCGCTGGTAATCGCCACCGGCGTGCCGAACCCGGCGATGCCCTCCAGCAGGCAGCCGAAGCAGAACCCGATCACCACCAGCACCACGCGCCGGTCGTCCGGCAGGTGCTCGATCAGCCAGCTGCGGAACGCCTCGAAGCGTCCGGTCAGCACACTGACATTGTACAGCATCAGCGCCGTGACAACGATCCACATCACCGGCCACAGCGCGAACACCACCCCGGCAGCAACGGAGTCCAGCGCCAGGCCGATCGGAAAGCGCCAGACCAGCACGGACACCACCAGCCCCACGACCAGCCCGGCCAGCGAGGCCTGCCAGGCCGGCCGGTGCAGCAGCCCGAGTGCGACCAGCACGGTGGCGATCGGCAACACCGCCACGATGAAGGACAAGGCGAGACTTCCTCCGACCGGGGTCAGAAGCTGGTGGAACATGATTCCCTCCGGGAGCTTTTTTGTCTTGTTGGGTGTCGTGCGGCGGCAACGTGCATTCAGGCGAGAGCCGCGGGCTTCGGGCCGCCCGTCGCCCAGTCGAGCAGCTCGACCGTGTGCACCACCGGCACCCGGCTGCCCGAGGCAACGCTGCCAGGGGCGACTTTACCCGAAGCCTGGAGACCTTGGGCGATCTGGTTGATGCAGCCGATATTGCCGGCCGCCACCAGGTCGGGTGCCATCTTCTCGATGTTCGCCACCTTCCGCTCGCGCAGCCGGCCCGCGATCTCCGGCTGCAGCATGTTGTAGGTGCCCGCCGAGCCGCAGCACAGATGACCTTCCGGTATATCCACCACCGAGAAACCGGCCGCCGCGAGCAGCCGCTTGGGTGCCTTCGTGACGCGCTGGCCATGCTGCAGCGAGCAGGCGCTGTGATAGGCCACGCGCTGGCCCGTTTCCCTCACCGGCGTCCTCAGGCCCAGCTCGCTCATCAGCTCGCTGATGTCGCGCGTCCGCTCGGAGACCAACCGCGCCGGCCCGGCCAGCTCGGGGTCGTCGCGGAACATGAAGCCGTAATCCTTGACCGTGGTGCCGCAGCCCGAGGCGTTGATGACGATCGCATCGAGCCCGCGCCCGTTGATCTCCCGTGTCCAGGCCAGGATGTTGTCGCGCGCATAACCGTGCGCGTCGCGACCGAGATGATGGGTGAGTGCGCCGCAGCAGCCGCTGCCGCGGGCGACGACGACCTCGCAGCCATGCCGGGTCAGCAGTCGCACGGTCGCCTCGTTCACCGCCGGCGCCAGCACCTGCTGCGCACAGCCGGTCAGCAGCGCCACCCGCCGCACCCGCCTGCCCTGCGCGCGATACACCTTCGGCTCGTCCACCCGCGAGCGCGCCGGCACCCGCTCGGGGGCCAATTCGAGCAGCGTACGCAACTGCGCGGGGATCAGGGCGGCCGGCACCGTCCTGGTGAGCATCCGGCCCAGCCGCGCGCCGCGCAGCGCCAGGCGGAACAGCCCCGGGCGGGGCAGCACGGCGCCCAGCAGTGCGCGCATCGCCCGGTCCGGCCAGGGCCGGCGATAGGTCGCCTCGATATGGTGGCGGGCATGGTCGACCAGGTGCATGTAGTTCACGCCCGACGGGCAGGTGGTCATGCACGCCAGGCACGACAGGCAGCGGTCGATATGCTTGACCGTCTCGGCATCAGCCGGACGGTCGTTCTCCAGCATGTCCTTGATCAGGTAGATCCGCCCGCGCGGAGAGTCGAGCTCGTCGCCCAGCTCCACATAGGTCGGGCAGGTGGCGGTGCAGAACCCGCAATGCACGCAGGCGCGCAGGATCTTCGCCGATTCCGCCGTGTCCGGATCGGCGAGCTGCGCCGGACTGAAATTGGTCTGCAAGGTTCTAGAGTCCTTCGTGCATGCGGCCGGGATTGAGCACGCCGGCCGGATCGAACCCGGCCTTGACCCGGCGCGTGAGGGCCGCCAGCGCCGCGCTGCGCTGCGGCTCGAACACCGCCACCCGGGCGCGGGCGGCTCGCGGCGCGCGAACCAGGGTCGCGTGCCCGCCGCCCGCCTCCGCCAGCGCCGCGCGCACCGCTCCCGCCCCGCAATCGCCCTCCACCTCTTGCCCGGCCGCCCTCCGCCCGTCCAGCCCAGCTTCAGCCACGCCAGTCCCGGTCACACCAGGCCCGGCCACACCTTGCGCGAGCGCCAGCCAGACCAGCCCGCCGCCCCAGTCGAGGAAGAACTCGCACCCGGCGTCGCCGAGCCTCGCCCTGATCGCGTCCAGCAGCGCCGCCGCCCGCGACGGCGTCGGGCACAACCGCCAGACCACGCGCCCCTGTGGTGCCAGCAGCGGCCCGGCATCGCCGATCGCCCGCCAGGCCGCCCGGCTTGCTGGCTCCGCGACCGGCCGCAGCGTTCCGAACAACGCCCCCAGCGCGCGCTCGCGATAGGCGATCGACGGCCCCGGCCCTTCCAGGCGCAGCAGGGTCACCGATCCGCGGCCCGACGCGCCACCCGATTCGTGCCCATCCTCCCCCGCCCCGGCCACGCCGGCCCGGGCGGCGATCGCCGCCGGCAGCCAGGCGACGGCCGACACCTCGTGCGGCGTGTTGAGCGCCTCCGCCATGACCGACACCGCACGCGCCGCGTCGAGCCCGTCGATCGCCAGGCTGCACGACAAGGGCGGCACCGGCATGACCTTCACCGAGATCTCGGTCAGCGCCGACAGCGTGCCGAAGGCGCCCGCCTGCAGCTTGGACAGGTCGTAGCCGGTGACGTTCTTCACCACCCGGCCGCCCGCCCGCCACGGATCGCCCCAGCCATTGACCGCCGCGAAGCCGAGGAAATGGTCCCGCGCTGCCCCCGCCCTGATCCGTCGCGGACCGGACAGGTTGCAGGCGATCACGCCGCCCAGGGTCGGCGTGCCGGCGGTGCCCTCCTCGTCAAGCAACGTGCTCCAGTCGGGCGGCTCGAAGGCGAGGTGCTGGCGGCTTTCACCCAAGGCGCGCGCGATCTCCGCCATCGGCGTCGCCGCCCGCGCGGTCAGCACCAGCTCGGACGGGTCGTAGTCGATAATGCCGCGCAGGCGCGAGAGGTCGAGCTGGTGCCCGGCACTCACCGGCCGGCCGAACCCGCGCTTGCTGCCGCCGCCGACGATCTCGAGCGGCTGCCGCTCGGCCGCCGCCCAGGCGATGATCTCGGCCAGCTCGGCCTCGTCGGCCGGTGTGAAGATGCTCACGCGCGCCCGCTCCCGCCGCCTCAGAACCGCGGCAGCTCGGGGAAGCGCACTTCGCCCGCATGCACATGCACCCGTCCCAGCTCGGCGCACTTGCACAATTGCGGAAACACCTTGCCCGGATTGAGTAGCCCGTCAGGATCGAAGGCGCATTTCAGACGCATCTGCTGGTCGAGATCCTTCTCGCTGAACATCGTGCCCATCAGGTCGCGCTTCTCCACGCCCACCCCGTGCTCGCCGGTCAGCACGCCGCCCACCTCCACGCACAGCCGCAGGATGTCGTTGCCGAACTCCTCGGCCCGGGCCAGCTCGCCTTCCTTGCTCGCGTCATACAGGATCAGCGGATGGAGGTTGCCGTCACCGGCATGGAACACGTTGGCGCAGCGCAGCCCGTGCTCGGCCTCCATCTGCCGCATGCGCGCCAGCACGTCGCCGAGCCGGCGGCGCGGGATCGTCCCGTCCATGCAGAAATAATCGGGCGAGATCCGACCCACCGCCGGGAACGCCGCCTTGCGCCCGGCCCAGAACAGCAGCCGCTCCTCCTCGCTGGTGCTCGCCCGGCAGGTCGCCGCACCGTGCCGGTCGGCGATGGTCCGCACCGCCTCGATCAGGTGGTCGACCTCCGCCTCGCAGCCATCGAGCTCGACGATCAGCACCGCCTCGACATCGAGCGGATAGCCGGCATGCACGAACGCCTCCGCCGCCTCCGTGGCCAGACGGTCCATCATCTCCATGCCACCGGGGATGATGCCCTCGCCGATGATCGCGGCGACGCACTCGCCCGCTTCCTTGATCGAGGGGAAGCCGATCAGCAGCGCGCGTGCGCCCGGCGGCTGCGGCAGCAGTCGCACCGTCACCTCGGTCACCACGCCGAGCAGCCCCTCAGAGCCGACCATCACGCCCAGCAGGTCATAGCCGTCGCTGTCGAGATGCTTGCCGCCCAGCCGCACGATCTCGCCGTCGATCGTCACCATCTCGACGCCGAGCACGTTGTTGGTGGTCAGCCCGTATTTGAGGCAGTGCACGCCACCCGAATTCTCGCCGACATTGCCGCCGATCGTGCAGGCGATCTGGCTCGACGGATCGGGCGCATAATAGAAGCCCCGGCCCTGCACCGCGTGCGTGATGCCGAGATTGGTGACACCCGGCTGCACCACCGCGCAGCGATTGTCGAAATCGATGTCGAGAATGCGGTTGAACTTGCCCATGCCGAGCAGAACCCCGTCGGCGAGCGGCAGCGCGCCGCCCGACAGCGACGTGCCGGCCCCGCGCGGCACCACCTTGATCCCCTCCCGCGAGCAGTAGCGCAGCACCTCCGCCACCTGCTGCGTCGTCTCGGGCAGCACGACAACCATCGGCATCGTGCGATACGCGGTCAGCGCATCGCTCTCATAGGCGCGGCGCTCGGTCTCGGCGTCGATCACGCCTTCGCCCGGCACGATCCGGCGCAGGCTGGCCACGATGTCGGCGCGTCGCGCCAGCACCGCTTCGTCGGGTTCCGGCATACGCAGCACTTCGGATGATCCTCTTGCTCAGCGCCCGATCAGGATGGCGCGGAAATCGTTCACGTTTGTCAATGTGGGCCCGGTCGTCACCAGATCACCGAGGGCGGCGAAAAATCCGTATCCGTCATTGTCCGCCAGCCGCTCGCGCGGCTTGATGCCCAGCCGCTCCGCCCGCGCCAGGCTGTCAGGCGCCATCAACGCGCCCGCATTGTCCTCGGTGCCGTCGATGCCGTCCGTGTCGCCGGCGATGGCGTGGATCGCCGGATGGCCGCCCGTGGCGACCGCGAGCCCGAGCAGGAACTCGACATTGCGCCCGCCGCGACCGCCGCCGCGCACTGTCACCGTGGTCTCGCCGCCGGAGATCAGCACGCAGGGTGCCCCCGCCGGCTGGCCGTGCAGCGCGCACTGGCGCGCGATGCCGGCCATCACCCGCCCCACCTCCGCGGCCTCGCCCTCGATCGCATCGCCCAGGATCACCGGCGCGACCCCCGCCTCGCGCGCCACGCGGGCCGCCGCCTCGAGCGCCATCTGCGGGGTGGCGATCATCACCGTGCGGCTGCGGGCGAAGATCTCGTCGCCCGTCTTGGGCGTCTCCGCCGTCGGGTCGAGCAGCCTTGCCGCGACCGTGTCGGGCGGCACGATGCCGCGCCGCGCCAGCACCGCGCGCGCGTCGGCCAGCGTCGTGTCGTCCGGCACCGTCGGCCCCGAGGCGATCACCGACGGGTCGTCGCCCGGCACGTCCGAGATCATCAGCGTGACGATCTGCGCAGGCGCCGCCGCGGCCGCCAGCCTGCCGCCCTTGATCGCCGAGAGATGCTTGCGCACGCAGTTCATCTCGCCGATATCCGCGCCGCTGAGCAGCAGCGCGCGATTGACCGCCTGCTTGTCGGCCAGCGTGAGGCCCGGCGCCGGCAGGGCGAGCAGCGCCGAGCCGCCGCCCGAGATGAGGCACAGCACCAGATCGTCCGGCCCCAGCCCCTGCACGGCCTCCAGGATCCGCCCGGCGGCCCGCCACCCGGCCTCGTCCGGCACCGGATGGCTCGCCTCCACCACCTCGATGCGCGGCAAGGGTCCAACCCCGTGCCCGTAGCGTGTCACCACCAGCCCCGACAGCGGCCGGTCGGCCGGCCAGCCGGCCTCGACCGCGCGCGCCATCGAGGCCGCCGCCTTGCCGGCTCCCACCACCACCGTGCGCCCGGCAGGCGGCGGCGGCAGGTTGGGCGCCACGCACAGGTCGGGCGAGGCGGAGTCGATGGCCGCGCGGAACATGCGCTTGAGCAGTTCGGCGTTGTTCTGCGGCAACTCAGCACTCCTCCGCCGGCCGCGCGCGCACCCCCGCGCCGGCCAACCTTCTCGCCCGCCTCCGTGGGCTGGCCAACAGTCTCGCCCGCCTCCGCGGGCCGGGGCCTTCTAGCACCGCGTCCGTGCCTCGTGCAGAGGGGGCGCGTGGCTGAGCCTCGGGCGCCATGCTCAGTTCGCCGCCACCAGCCCGGGTGCCGGCGCGCCGCCCTGCCGCTCGGCCAGGCCGGGGTCGAGGCAGAGGATGTCCTCGAACTCGCGCACCGCATCGATCTCGGTGCCCATCGCGATGTTGGTCACCCGCTCGAGCATGAACTCCACCACCACCGGCACCTGGTGGACCTGCATCAGCCGCTCGGCCTCGGCCAACGCCCCCTTGATCTCGTTCGGACTGCCGACCCGGATCGCCTTGCAGCCCAGCCCGCGCGCCACCGCGACGTGGTCCACGCCATAGGACTGCACGCCGCCATCGCCGTCGTCGGCTCCCTCGGCATTGATGTTCTCGAAGGCGAGACTGACCTCGTAATCCATCTCGAAGCCGCGCTGCGCCTGGCGGATCAGCCCCAGATAGGCGTTGTTCACCACGATGTGCATGTAGGGCAGCTTGTGCTGCGCGCCGACCGCCAGCTCCTCGAGCATGAACTGGAAGTCGTAGTCACCCGAGATCGCCACGATCCTGCGCGCCGGATCGGCCGCGCGCACGCCGAGTGCGGCCGGCATCGTCCAGCCGAGCGGACCGGCCTGGCCGCTGTTGATCCAGTTGCCCGGCTTGTAGACATGCAGGAACTGAGCAGCCGCGATCTGCGACAAGCCGATCGTCGCCACATAGCAGGTGTCGCGGTCGAGCACCTCGTTCATGTCGCCATAGACCCGCTGCGGCTTGAGCGGCACCTCGTCGAACTGCGTCCGGCGCAGCATCACCGTCTTGCGGTGCAGGCAGTCCGCCGCCCAAGCGCTCCGGTCGCGCAGCAAGCCCGCCCCCTGCGCCGCGCGCCCCGCCTCGAGCAGCCGGTCGAGTGCCGCACCCGCATCCGAGACGATGCCGAGATCCGGCCCGAACACGCGGCCGATCTGGGTCGGCTCGATGTCGATATGCACGAAACGCCGCCCCTTCGTGTACGTCTCGATCGAGCCGGTATGCCGGTTCGCCCAGCGATTGCCGATGCCCAGCACGAAATCGGACTTCTCGAACGTCGCGTTGCCGTAGCGGTGGCTGGTCTGCAGCCCGACCATGCCGGCCATCAGCGGATGGTCGTCGGGGATCGCCCCCCAGCCCATCAGGGTCGGAATGACCGGCACCCCGGTCAGCTCCGCGAACGCGACCAGGCGTGCGGAGGCGTCCGCGCTGATCACTCCGCCGCCGGCTATGATCAGCGGCCGCTCCGCCTCGGCCAGCATGGCGAGCACCCGCTCGGCCTGCTCGCGCGAGGCCGCCGGCCGGCTCACCGGCAGGCTCTGGTAGAGCGTGTCGTCGAACTCGATCTGCGCGGTCTGGATGTCGACCGGCAAGTCGATCAGCACCGGCCCCGGCCGGCCCGAGCGCATCACCCGGAACGCCTCCTGGAACACCATCGGCACCAGCGCCGGCTCGCGCACGGTGACCGCCCACTTGGCTACCGGCTTGGCGATGCTCTCGATGTCGACTGCCTGGAAATCCTCCTTGTACAGCCGTGCGCGCGGCGCCTGGCCGGTGACGCACAGGATCGGCACGGAGTCCGCGATCGCCGCGTAGAGCCCGGTGATCATGTCCGTCCCCGCCGGGCCCGACGTGCCGAGGCACACGCCGATATTGCCTGGCCGTGCCCGGCTGTAGCCGTCGGCCATGTGCGCGGCTCCCTCGACATGGCGCGCCAGGATGTGCCGGATGCCGCCGTCGCGGCGCAGCGCCGCGTAGAGCGGGTTGATCGCCGCCCCCGGCACGCCGAACGCCACCGCGACGCCCTCGCGCCGCATCACCCGCACCGCCGCCTCGACCGCCTGCATCCTGGCCATGTGGCACCCCCTTCGCCGGACCGCCGCCTTGTCCCGGCGGCACGCCTCGGGATCATCATCGCGGCAAGACGCTCCTTTGGCGAGCGGACGCAGGAAAGTTCCCGCATTGTGGAAACGACCGAGACTTTGCTAGGAGCAGCAACGACTTGCCATCGGTCCAGGGAGTGAACTCGATGCCGCCGCCAAGCAAGCCGGCCCGGGGCGGGCAGGCTCCGGACCCGGCCCCGAACAGCCAGCCCACCCGCCGCGCCGACCAGGTCCAGTCGCTGGTGCGGGCGCTGGCCATCGTCAACCGCCTCGCCGCCGCCGAAGAAGGCATCGCCCTGACTGAGATCGCCCAGCAGGTGCGGCTCTCGCCGTCGACCACCCACCGCCTGCTCACCACCCTCGAACAGGAGCGCTTCGTCCATTTCGACGCCGAGCGCCGCCTGTGGACGGTCGGCGTGCAGGCCTTCGTCGTGGGCCACGCCTTCCTAAAGACCCGCAGCCTGGTCGGCATCGCCCGCCCGCAGATGCGCGCGCTGATGGAGGAGAGCGAGGAGACGGTCAATCTCGCCGTCGAGGACCAGGCCGAGGCGATCTACCTCGCCCAGGTCGATTGCCGCCAGATGATGCGCGCCTTCGCCCGCCCCGGCGCCCGCGTCGCCCTGCACTGCTCGAGCGTCGGCAAGGCCCTGCTCTGCGCCATGCCGCGGGCCGAACGCGCCCGCATCCTGCGCCGCCGCGGCCTGCCGCGGGTCACCTCCCGCACCATCACCGACCCCGAGAGCCTCGCCCGCGACCTCGAGCAGGCCCGCATCCAGGGCTACGCCGTCGACGACGAGGAACACGCCGTGGGCCTGCGCTGCATCGCCGGCGTGATCTACAACGAGACCGCCGAACCCGTCGCCGCCATCTCCATCTCCGGCCCCAAGGCGCGCATCCCCGACGAGCGTATCATCCCGCTCGGCCACAGCGTGCGCCATCGCGCCGACGCGATCACGGCGGAGTTGGGCGGCGTGCTGCCGGGCTGGAGAAGTGACAGCAGGTAAAGGCGAGGCCTTCGCCCTCAAGCGACCACCATGGCGAAACCTCCTCCGGGTGGGGCCGCAGATGGACGCGAGGAGACTGTCAGATCAGAACGAAGCAGTTCGGGGAGCGGATGTGCCGGCGCGACCCGCGGGTGTTCGACATCGGTGGCCTGAAGACCACCCGCCAGACTGGATCGACGTCCTGCTTGACGACTCCGAGGGCCAACAACCCAAAGAACACGACCTGCTTCGCCGCTGCGAAGGCGACAACCGATTGCAGTTTCGCCTGCAGCGTCCGAGGCTTACGTTCTCCAGGAGCTACGGTTGACCAAGATCCAGAATATCAGCAGATGCGAGACCAAGACGAGCGGGGCGTAGAACGTGTAGACATACCAGAAGGTGGCGAGGTTGAAGCCCGGGACGTTCAGCTGCAGCACGCCACGTATCCCGTTCAGCAGGTCCACGAACCCCCATATGTTGGCCACCCAAACCAGGGGAACAGCCAGGCGCCAGCCGGCACGCAGCGCGAAGATGGAAGCCATGGCCAGCGCCGCTTCCAAGAGGTCACCATAGGCGGCGCTGGAACGAAACCCCACGGGTAGTCTCGCATCGACCATCCCCGGGACCAGCAAGGTCATCCCCACGTAGCGAGGCACTTGAACAAAGAGCAGCAGGGTTAGCGCAGAACCGAGCGGGCCCTTCGTCAACGCCGGCCAGACGTACCAGACCGCGACGATGCCGGATAGGACTGCGCTGATGACAAGCTGCATCCAGAATATAGCGACACTACTCATCGTGACCATCCTTTGCGCTTACGCACTAGCCGCACATCCGCGGCGATCCTGACCCCAGAGTGCTTCCCATCCGGACACTCCTGCCGCCGGCATTCGGCGCAGTCACCGACGCAGCGGTGCAGGGTCGGGCGAGCGGCCATCGTCGCACCCGGAGGGCGCTCGCGGTCTCGCCTGCCGTCATCCACAGTGTCCGGTCGTTTGGGCCCTGGGGCTCGGCCAACACACGTCGGCACCAGCCTGGACGCACGAGGCTTACTTGGTGGTTGCCTTGGCAGCCTGCTCGATCACATCGACCACGACGTCCGGGGACGTGACCGGGACGGCATGCGAGGAGTTCACCTCAGTGACGTGAGAGTTGGCCCGATCGGATTGAAACTTCCACTCCTCGACAGGGAATACGGGATCCTGCAGCGGCCTGATCTGCCAGCTCGGCTTGCTCGTCCATGCCGCGGATGTCAGCCTCTCGCTGAGAGCCGCCAGATCGACGGGGCGCTGGGTCGCGATCATCAGGGCCAGCACGCTCTCGGGCACGTCTGCGGCAAGAAGGCTGCCGTACTTGTCGGCCTGGACGAGGGCGTACGTGCCGCTGGTCCCGTCAGGCAGGGTGTATGTGGTCAAGTTGACGGACGATGCGAAGTCGCCACCAGGAAACCGTTCGAGACAATCCGTCGTCGATTCCCCGATCGCGGGCATCCGGGAGGCCGCGTAGACAAGGCCCTTGACCTTCGGGTCATCCCCCGCCTGGGTGATGACGGCGCCGCCATAGGCGTGCGAAACGAGGATCACGGGACCGTCGATCCTGTCCAGCACGCTACGCAGGTAGGCAGCGTCGACGTGCAGGCTCCGGAGCGGGTTGGCGAACGCGACGACCGGGTAGCCGTCGCGTTGGAGCCGCGGAATCACCAGATGCCAGATCGAGGCATCTTCAAGAGCCCCGTGCACAAGCACGATGGTAGGCTTGGGTGTTTCTGTAGCCATCGGTATTCTCCTTCGGTGCATTTTCCCGCTGCGCTGATGCTTCGCCGGCGTGTGTCTCGGTTCGGTGCCGCCAGGACTGTCTCTCGTTCCCATGAAGCCACGGAAGAGCGTGCCGGCGCGCCATAGCGACCCTTGCCACGCGAGAACGTCATGTGTTCGTCTATCGGCTAGGCAGGAGAGGGTCCGACCGTCGTGTCACAAGGACGATCGCCTCACTGACCGCACCGCGTCGTTCGGCCGGCCGGTCGGGTCGAAACGCATCACGGGCGCGACAGGGAGGCGGTTGTTCGCAACAGGGCCGTTCATCGCGGTGCGCGCGAAAACCGCGCCAGTGTCGATGTCCATGGTCCAGACCTCCAGAAGCACGAACCGGAGCGTTTTCAACCCGGAGCGCGGGAGTCTCCGCTTGCTGGAGCCAGATCTAGCGTGTGCGGCCAGGGCGCAGAAGACGAGGTCGACGATCGGCAATATATCGTTTATCGTTAGAATATGGACCTCGCGGATGTGGCCCTGTTTCGCGCCATCGCCTCCGTAGGCAGCCTTTCGGCTGCGGCGCGTCAGATGGGCACGACGCCAATGCTGGTCAGCCGCAGGTTGGCCGGCCTTGAAGCGGAACTGGGCGCGCGCCTGTTCCATCGCACGACGCGCTCCCTCTCGCTCACCGCCGAAGGAGAGGCCTTTTTGCCTCACGCGGTCACCCTCATGGACGCTCGTGACTCGGCGCTCGACTCGGTCGCGTCCGGTGGTTCCGGCGTCTCAGGCGTGTTGAAGATCACGGCGCCGAACGTGATCGGCCACTCCGTCGTTGTTCCTGTCGCGGCGCAGCTGATCGCCGACAATCCGGCACTGCGCGTCGATCTGACCCTGAGCGACGGTCTCATCGACATCGCGACCGCCGGACTGGACGTGGCCGTCCGTGTGGCGTTGATGAAGCCGTCGGACATGATCGCGACGAGGGTGGCCGACAACCCCTTTACCCTCGTCGCGTCGCCAGCCTACCTCGCGCAGTCCGGAGAACCCGCCACGATAGAAGACCTGGTGAGCCACGCGTGCATCAGGCTTCATGCCATGGACAACTGGCCGTTCACGCGGGGCGGGGAGATATTCCGGGCCCGGATCAGCGGCCCGTTGTCGGCCAGTACCGTCGACGCGGTGCGAGCAGCCTGCATCGCCGGCGTCGGCATTGCCCTGCTGACCTACTGGGACGTGCACAAGCAGATCAAGCGCGGAGACTTGCAGCGTGTCGTCCTCGCTGATGTCAAACCTCTGGAGGTGGGGATCTGGGCCGTCTTCCCGACCCGCACGCACATGCCTGCCCGCGTGCGGGCGTTTATCGCCGCCTTGCGAGAGCGGCTGCATGCCGAGGCGGATTTTGTGTGAGACGCCGGGCGCCGAGCACTCGCGGCGCCGGCTGGGTGCCACATTCCAGCTGCGCGGATGACGAGCGGGGTCGCTCTGCCGACCGCTGTGCCGTGCCAGAACGAAAGACAGCGTCCCGGCGCGGCCGTTCGTCGGCTGAGCGGCCCCAGGCGCACTGCGCTCGTGCCGCGTGGCCCGGATGCTTCGAACGTGGCCGCTACCCACGCTTCCCCGGACCACCCATGCTGGCGAAGACCTGCCGGTCCTTGTTCTCCTGCATGAGCATCGAGAAGCTCGGGATCTTCTCGAAGCCAAGCCCCTGTGGGACGCCCGTGTCGGGATCGGGCTGCACCCTGGCATAGCTCTCGCCCGAGATCTTCTCCCACTTGCCCGCGGGTTTCTTGACCTCGAGGTTGACGACCGTGGCCTTGAAGACCAGCCGCACGATCGCCTCCTTGGGCGCCGAGGGTTTGGTGAGACTCGGCGCTCCCGCCATGATCTGCCAGCCGTTCCTCACCGCCCACGCACTCAATTCTTCCTTGTCCATCAGCCGACCTCCCTCGCACCGGACTATCTTTTAACGGCGAGCGAAGCCGTCACGCCAGGACCATGTCACCCCTATCCTGGAACAGGTCGCGCCGGGCCAGCTGCGATCTCCGCGTGTCCGGGGCAAGCGGGCACGTGCTGAAGTCAGGCAAGCGCCCAGGTTCCCTCCGACGCCCGGCCAGCAGCTCTCGGTCAACCCTGGCTGCGCACGTTCCCGGCGATCATCACGTCAGAGCCGCCGATCACCAGACCCCCTTCGGGCCGCGTGCGCGACGTCGCGCCTGACCTCCTCTCCACCTTGCGCCTCCTGCGCAATGGAAGGCCGCTTCCCGAACTGGCGCGCTATCACCGAGGAGAGGAAAGTCCGACAGCAAGGTCACCGAAAGGCGCCCCTCAGCGGCGCAACACCGGAGATCCTCTGATGACCGTTCGTTTCAACACCGTCGATGTCGACGGGCTCAGCCTCTTCTATCGCGAGGCCGGCGATCCCAGCCGTCCCACCCTGCTGCTGCTGCACGGCTTTCCGAGCGCGAGCCACATGTTCCGCGACCTGATTCCGGAACTGGCCCCCCACTATCATGTCGTCGCCCCCGACCTGCCCGGCTTCGGCATGACCGAACAGCCCGGCCGCGACGCCTTCACCTACAGCTTCGAGAACCTCGCCAGGGTGGTCGGCCGCTTCGCCGAGATCCTGGGACTCGAGCGTTACGCCCTCTATGTTTTCGACTATGGCGCGCCGGTCGGCTTCCGACTGGCGGTCCGGCACCCTGAACGGGTCAGCGCCATCATCTCGCAGAACGGCAACACCTATCTCGAGGGGGTCTCCGACGCCTTCGCACCGATACAGGCCTACTGGAACGATCCTGATCAGGCCAGGCGCGACGCGCTGCGCCCCTTCCTGACCCCGCAGACCACGCTGTTCCAATACACCCACGGCGTGAGCGATCCGAGCCTGGTGTCGCCCGATGGGCGCAACCTCGACGATTTCTATCTCGCGCGCCCGGGCAACGACGAGATCCAGCTCGACCTGCTGCTGGACTACCGGACCAACGTTGCGTTGTACGGAACCATCCAGGCCTATCTGCGCGAGCATCAGCCGCCGCTGCTGGCGGCGTGGGGCAGGAACGACCCGTTCTTCCTCCCGGCCGGCGCGGAAGCCTTCCGGCGCGACATACCCTCGGCCGAGGTGCTGTTCGTCGATAGCGGCCATTTTGCTCTCGAAACCCACGCCCACGAGATCGGCGCCGCGATCCGCGAGTTCCTCGCCAGGCATCTGGGCTGATCAATCATCGGCTGCTGGACCGCCGATCTGGCCAGGTGCCAGCGCTCTCCGGCCGCCGCGGCACATGCGAGCCCCGCAAGGAGACAGACCATGACCACCGATAGCAACATTGCCGCTGACATCGTCCGCAGCTTCTACGAGAGGCTGGCCGCCGGCAACGCCCCTGGCGCCCTGGCCCTGATGGCGCCGGACATCGAATGGATCACCATGTGGCACTACAAGGTCGACGGACCCGGTCCTGAGCGCGTCGCCGAGGGCTTGTTCAAGCCGCTTGCGGCGGAGTGGGCCCGCTTCTCGTTCGTGCCGACCGACTTCTTCACCGACGGCGACACCGTGGTGTCGCTGGGCGATTTCGCCGGCCTGCACGGCGCCACCGGGAAGTCCGCCGAAGCGCGCTACGCCCATGTCTGGACGATCAGGGACGGGAAGATCAGCCGCTTCCGTCAGTATATCGACACCCTGGCCATCGCACGCGCCCGGGAGCCGTGAACCAGACCCGTCGCGCGGCGTCCGGCGGCTCGCCTGGCCTCTCGCACCAGCGGGCCGCTCAGCCCTTCGCAAAGGACCCCCACGGATGACCAGACACCCTGCTGGCGCACTTCTCGCCGGTGCCACGGTGCTTGCGAGCGCCACAGCTCTGGCCGCAGAGCCGATCGCCTCGACCACAGCCACGACCACCTACCACCGGGCACAGGTCGACGGGGTCGGGATCTTCTATCGCGAGGCTGGTCCGGCGGACGCGCCGACGATCGTCCTGCTGCACGGCTTTCCGTCCTGCTCGCGGCAGTTCGACGCGCTGATTCCTCTACTCGCCACGCGCTATCACCTGATCGCGCCGGATTTCCCGGGCTTCGGACAGAGCGAGGCGCCGCCGCCGTCGCGTTACCACTACAGCTTCGACCACCTGGCCCAGACCATGGACGCTCTGCTGACCGCACTGAAGGTCCGGTCCTACACGCTCTACATCCACGATTACGGCGCACCCGTCGGCCTCCGCATGATCCTGGCACACCCGCAGCGTCTGCACGCCCTGATCAGTCAGAACGGCAATATCTACGCCGAAGGCCTGGGCGCGAAATGGACCAAAATCGCCCAGTACTGGCCGACCCGCAGGCGCATCCTGAGGTGGTCGACGCCTTCCTGTCGTCCGATGCCACCGAGCAGCGCCACACGCTCGGAACGTCGCATCCGGATCGCTACAATCCGGACAGCTGGACCGATGAGTTCGCGCATCTCTCACGACCCGGACAGCGCGAAATCCAGACTGCGCTGCTCTACGACTACCGGACCAATGTCGCCCTCTACCCCACCTGGCAGGACTGGCTGCGCGCGCACAAGCCCCCGGCGCTGATCGCCTGGGGTGCCAATGACCCGTCCTTCATCCCGGCCGGCGCGATCGCCTTCCGGCTCGACCTGCCCGACGCCGAGATCCATCTGCTGGACGCCGGCCATTTCCCCCTCGACGAGAAGAACGACGAGACTGCGCGCCTCGTCCTGGCATTCATGGACAGGCACCGCTGAGCAGCCGCCGGAAGCTGCGACTTGACCGGATTAGCAGACGCTCGCCGGCGCCGGGTTTCCAGGCTGGTGGCTCGCTGCAGGTGGCTCGCTACAGGGCGGCGGCCACCAGCCGGTCGCGCAGCTGCGGTACAACGAAGTCGACGAAGGCACGAAGCTTCAGCGGCACACGATTTTGGCGGCCGTAGACCAGGTGCACCGGCCATGGCGGCGGTTCATAGGGCTCCAGAAGCAGTCTCAGGCGATCGTCGTGGATGGATCCGGCCACCTGATAGGACAACACCCGCAGGATGCCGGCACCCGCAACACAAGCGTCGATCGCCGCGTCGATCGTGTTGACGCTCAGCCGCGCACGGAACGCGATGTCCACGTCGAGGCCATCCGACCAGAACCGCCAGCTGCTGGGCGCGGCAACAGACTCGAACGAGATCACGTCGTGCGCCGGCAGATCATCAGGGACGGCGGGCGGCGCTCGCCGGGCAAGGTAGCCGGGGCTGGCACAAACAACCCGCCGGACGGCGCCCAGGCGCGTCGCGATCAGGCTGCTGTCGGGCAGGTTGCCGATGCGCAACGCGACGTCGATCTGGTCGTCGAGAAGATGGGCCACACGGTCGGTCAACATCAGCTCGACCGAGACATCCGGGAAGGCCGCGAGGAACGCCATGACCACGGGCAGCACGTGCAGCCGGCCGAACATGGTGGGTGCGGTGACCACCAGATCCCCCTTCGGCGCCGTGTACTCGCCCGCAGCGGTGCGCTCGGCATCGGCCAGCTGCTCCAGGATCGCCCTGGCGGCGGTGACGTAGGACCGGCCGGCCGGCGTGAGATCCAGGCCCCTGGAGGACCGGACCAGCAGGTCGGCCCTCAGGTGGGTCTCCAGCTCCGACACCTTGCGGCTGACCGTCGCCAGCGGCAGGCCCAGCTTGCGGCTCGCCTTGGAAAGGCTGCCGCACTCCACCGCCGCCAGCATCACCGACATCGCTTCGAAACGATCCACAACCCTGCCAGATTCCGGAAAGCGCTCTCCCGAACCTACCCGCTTCCCCGCGGCAAGGAGAAGGGCCACCTGTCCGCCCGTGCCCGCCGCTGGCGAGCCTTCCCCATCAGCGCACGAGGGTCCCATGGCTCACGGCTTCCTGGATGCATTGCACACGCCGGGCGTGCAGGCGGCACGCACCGCCAACGGCGTGGACGGTTTGTGGGACACCACGCGACCTGGCGCCCCGCAGGACCGGTTCTCGGCACGCGAAGCGGCGTTCATCGCGGCCCGCGACAGTTTCTACATCGCCAGCATCTCCCAGTCGGGCTGGCCCTATATCCAGCATCGCGGCGGCCCGGCCGGCTTCCTGCGCGTGCTCGACGAGCGCCGCCTCGGATTTCCCGACTTCGCCGGCAACCGGCAGTATCTGACCCTCGGCAACATCGCCGACGATGACCGGGTGTCGCTCTTCCTGATGGACTACCCGCACCGGCGACGGCTGAAGATCCTGGCGCGCATGACCGCGCACGACCTGACGGCCGAACCCGATCTCGCTCCGCAACTCGCCACACCGGGCTATCGCGGCCGGATCGAGCGCGGCTTCACCTTGCAGCTGCACGCCTTCGACTGGAACTGCCCGCAGCACATCACGCCGCGCTTCACCGAGGCGGAATTGCGCGCGGCGGTGGCGCAAGGCCCGGGCGCTTGACGATCGGCCGCGCGCGCCGACCGCGCGCGCGCGTCGGAGCTCTCTATCATCTCGCCGACGCCGCGAACCTGGACTCTATTCTTGCGCACGGCCTCTTGAGCACCGAGCGGCTGCTGGCCCAGGCGGGACTGCCGGATCGCGACCGGACCGCCATCCTGCGCGGCCACCGGATGTGCAACCTGCATCTGCCAAACGGGGTCGTGATCCGCGATCAGAAGCCGATGCCGCCCGCGGCACTGGCTGCAGCACTCGACGACGACATGCAGCCCGCCGACTGGTACGCGCTGCTGAACGGCCATGTCTTCCTTTGGTCCGACCGCGACCGCATGGAGCGGCAGCGACACGCCTGCGGCCCGCGGCCCCAGATCGTGCTGACCTTCGACGCCGCACGCCTGCTGGACACGTTCGGCGACCACGCCCTCGTCTCGCCGATCAACAGCGGCAACGCCCGCCGCAAGCCGGCACGGCGCGGGCGGGATACGCTGGTGCCCTACCGCACCTGGCGGCGTGTCGGGTGGCCGGCGGGATCGCGGCACCGGGCGCCCGCGGAATTCCTGTTCAGATGCACGCTCCCCGCCAAGCCGCCCTACGTCGTGAACGTCGAGCCCCTTTGAAGGCTCTGCCCTCGACCCGCCAGGAGGGCGGCGCTCCCTTTGCAGCCCACCCGGCGACCGGCCGCGCGGGCGGGAACTCACGCTGGCCGTGACCGTCTGTCTCCCACCGCCTGCCCCATTGGTCCGGCGCCTGGAGACATCGACGCCATGCCTCGCTGGACCACCCTGCTCGGCCGTGCGCTCGTCTCGGCCGCCGCCGCAAGCACCCTGTCGGCGCTGGCGCTTGCCCTCCTGAGCCGCCGCGCGGGCAAGGGATCGATGCAGCCGCTGAACGCGACCAGCCACTGGCTGAACGGCGAGGCGGCGGCGGCCCGCACGAGCGTGGACCTGCGCCACACTGGCACCGGCTACGCCACGCACTTCGCCGCCACCCTGTTCTGGGCACTCCTGTTCGAGGCCTGGCTCGCCCTTCCCGGACGCCGGCAGGGCACGTCCGCGGCGATCCTCTGGCGCGCCGTGGCCATGGCCCCGATCGCCGCCGCCGCCGATTACGGCGCCACCCCGAAACGCTTCACCCCCGGCTGGGAGTTCGTGCTGTCGAAGCCGTCGATGGCAGCCGCCTACCTGGCCATGTCGCTCGGACTGGCCTTGCCGGCCTGTCGCGCCAGCGTCTCCGCGCACGCGCGACGCGGGGCCGGCCGCGCCGTGGTCGGCGCCGGTCGGTGACCGATCCGTCCCCGCGTGGACGGCGTCATGTCGACATCAGCCTGAGCGCCCTGCTTGGCCTGCAGGCGCTGACCCTCTTCGTCGCCGTGCCGCTCGGCGCCGCCTTCCCGTCCACCCGGTTCCTGCTCGACACCTGTCGCCTGACCTTCGCGATCATGTCCGTCGCCGTCCTGGCCCGCCACCGGGCGATCCAGGCGATCCTCCTCGCCTCGGTCGCGGTCCTCGCCGCGGGTCCGGTGCTCGGCGGCCGGCTCATGGTGCATCTGGGCTTTGGCAGCAACGCCGGACACGACGTCATCTCGCTCACCGCCTTCGCCTTCATCGGCGCGGTCACCATCCTCGTCGCACGCCACGTGTTCGGTCCCGGCCGCGTGACCGTCCACCGCGTGCGGGGCGCGATCCTGATGTACCTCAACGTCGCAGCCTTGTTCGCGATCGCCTACGGTGAGATCGAGACCTTCCTGCCCGGTGCCATCGCGCCCGCGGGCGGTGGGCACCTGCCCACGAGCCTGGGCCTGCGCGCCGCGACACTCACCTATTTCAGCCTGTCCACCATCACCACGACCGGCTTCGGTGACCTCGCCCCCGTCCACCCGATCGCACGCAGCCTCGCCAATTTCGAATCGGTGTTCGGGCAGCTTTTTCCTGCCACGCTCCTCGCGCGGCTTGTTGCCATCCAGCTCGCCCATGACGACACGCCGGCCCACGCAACACTCCGGCCACCCGGTATGGCGGGCGCGGACAACCCTGCGCCCGCCTCACGGCACGCCGGCCGGCGAGCCTGATCGCGTCCGGCTGCCGCGCTAGGGAAGCGGGATCGGGGCCGGTGTCTGCTGGTGCTGGACCACGCGCCACTCATCATGCGACAGCCGCCGCATCGTCGTCGTGCAATATGCGGTGTAGGCCGCGCTGCCTCGGCGTTGCGCCGTCGCCTTGTAGGCGATGACGATCAATCCTTCCTGCGGCCTCGCCACCTGGCGTTCGGACAGGTCCACGCTCGTCCAGCGCGGCGTATCGGCAACCGCCTCGATCGCCGCCTGACCGCCCAGCACGAAGGGCGGTGTCGGCAGCGCCATCAGGCATTCATCGTCGATCAGTGCTCGGTAATGTTCCGCATCACCGACCCACAGGCTTTCCTCGAAGCCCCAGACCCTGCTGTCATCCATGCATCCGCCCTCATGCCACGCGGGGTACAGCGTCACACTCGCGCTTCTGTTTTCCGCATGGACAAACAAAGCGGCCGCCTGAGCCACCACCCGGCCATCGCACGCCACATGGCGCGGGGTGCTCTGCTTGCGCTCCCCGTGCCACGATTATGCGCGCCACGATCACGCGAGCAGTCGGTCCGATCGACGTGTGCGCTCAGGCCGGCATCGCCTCTACCCTCCGGCTCGGGTCCGCCGCCGCCTGGGCGGAGGCGTGCAGCAAACGCTCCGGCAGCGCCGCATGCAGCGAGTCCGGTCCGCGCGCGAGCAGAATGGAGAGATGATCGCCCGACACCTCCTCGACCTGCAGGTGCGCGCACAGCGCCTTCCAGCCGAGGGTTGGATCGGCAGCCGGCCCTGCCTCCTCGATCGCGCGGTAGAGGATCACGGTCTCGCCCTCCTCGAGACCGAGTGCCGCCGTGCCGGAGCGCCAGGTCTGGACGAGCCTGGCCTGCAACTGCCCGCTCAGCGTCAGGCGCAGCCAGAAGCGCAGGTCCGGAGGCAGCCGCATCCAGCGCAGTCGCCGTGCCAGGTGCAGCAGCCGGCGTCGCCCGATCAGGCGGTAGCCGATGAACTCGCCGAGCATCATGGCCATGGCGCGCCGGTCGCGACGCCGGATCAGCGCCGCGAAGCTGCGCGCCCGATGCAACAGACGCCCCGCCACCCGCCCGCTCGGCAGTGCGGCAAGCCGGCGGTTCGCGTTGGTGTCGAGGATGAACAGCGCGCCGAGCGGCTGGCCGCGCCGCGACAGGCTGCGCGCCAGCGCCAGCGCCACCAGGCCGCCCAGCGAGTAGCCGGCCATCAGGATCGGTCCCTCCGGCGCGTGTGCGCGGATCCGGGCCTCGAAATGGCTGATCAGATCCGCCATGCCGTAGTCGCCTGAGGCAAGCCGCGCCCAGTCCGGATACTCGAGCAGCACGCAATCGAGCCGGTCGCTCCAGTCCATGCGCAGCGCCGCAAGTGCGGGATTGTCGCCGCCGATGCCGGGCACCACGAACAGGGTTGGCCGGCTGGTCCGCGCCACCGGTTGCGGCCCGCACTGCCAGAAGGCGGCGATCGCCGCCGGCGTGCGCTGTGCCACCAGGCTCGACAGCGGCAGCACCCGGCCCTCCTGGCGCAGCTCGGTCACCAGCAGCATCGCAGCCAGCGAGTCGCCGCCGATGGCGAAGAAATCGGTATGCGGCCCGACCTCGGCCACCCCGGTCAGGCGCGAGAACAGGCGGCACAGCAGCGCCTCGTCCGGCGACGTCGCGCGCGGCACGCGGTCGGCCGCCGCGTCCCGCGCCTCCGCCACCGGCGGCACGGTCTGCGGCAGGGCACGGCGGTCCAGCTTGCCGCTCATCATCCGCGGCAGCGCCTCCACCGGCACGACGAGCGCCGGCAACATCCAGCTCGCCAGCCGTGCGGACAGCGTGGCGCGGATGTCCGCCTGCGCCGGCAGTTGCGCGCCCTCGCTGAGCACGATGAATGCGATCAGCCGCACGCGCGGCCATATGCCCTCGGCCGCAACCCCGCATCCGCCACCCATGGCAGCTCGCGCAGCGCGTGCTCGATTTCCTCCGGCTCGATCCGGTGGCCCAGGATCTTCACCTGCTTGTCGATCCGGCCGTGAATGTCGATCCGCCCGTCCGCGCGCCACGACGCATAGTCGCCGGTCCGGTACAGCTGCCCTTCGCCCAGCGGGTTGGGCACGAAGACGGAAGCGGTCTGCTCCGGCTGGCCGACATAGCCCCCCGCCAGCGCGCCGCCACCGATGCACAGCTCGCCGAGGGCACCCACCGGCACCGGCCGCAACCGGCGATCAAGGATCCAGACCCGGTAGCCCGGCATCGGCCGGCCGATGGAAATCTCCTCTTCCGGAGCCGAGGGATCGAGCCGCGCCACCGTCGCCGCCACAGCCGCCTCCGTCGGGCCATAGGCGTTGAGCACGCCGCGCAGCCTGCGCATCCGCCCGAGAAGCTCCGTCGGGAACGGCTCGCCGCCGCACAAAGCGAGCAGGCTGTCCGGCAACGCGTCCAGACACAGCGCCCGCCAGTAGCTCGGTGGAGCCTGCAAGAGGGCCGGCTGATGGGCGCGCACCGCCGTCAGCACCGCCACCGGCTCGCGCCGGTCCACCTCGTCAAGCAGCACCAGCTTCGCCCCCGCGGCGAGCGCCTGGAAGATGTCCAGCGTCGAAGGGTCGAAGGCAATCGACAGCAGCGTGACCACCGACTGGCCCGGACCCAGCCCGTTCTGCTGCAACGCGCCTTGCACCTGCTGGGCGATGGCGCCGTGCGGCACGGCAACGCCCTTCGGCAGTCCCGTCGAGCCCGAGGTGAAGATGATGTAGGCGATCGTTTCCGGATCAACCGCCTCGGGCAATGCCACCCCGGCGCCCCCGACCCCAGCGTCTTTGGCCACGGCACCTTTGGCCTCGGCATTGGGCAGGACACCGTCGCCCCCCAGTAGCAGCGCCGGGAGCGTGGTCGCGACATGACGCGCGCCGCTCTCGTCGGTGACCAGCAGCGCCGCACCACTCGCGCTGATCATCTGCGCCAGACGCGCCGCCGGCTGCGACGGCTCGAGCGGGCAGTACGTCACGCCGATCCGCGCGCAGGCGACAACCGCCACGACCAGGCTCACCCGCCGCGGCAGCAGGATCGCCGCCACGTCGCCGGGCCGCAGGCCGCACGCCAGCAGGCGGGCGGCCACGTGCCGGCTGCGCCGCTCGAGCTCGCCGTAGGACAACAGGCACCCACGCTCTCCGTCGCTGGCCAGCAGGGCCGGCGCCTCGGGGCACGACTGCATGGTCCGCGTCACCAGCTCGGCCAGGCTGCGCCGTGGCGGCGCCTCGCCCCCATCGGCGAACCGCTCGGAGACGTCCGCGAGTTCGGCCTCCGACATCACCGGCAGCGACCCGAGCGGCAGCGCGGCCATCGTTGCGAACGGCAGGCGGCCCAGCTCGCCCAGCAACAGCGCCATGCGCCCGGCCAGTCTCGACGCCTCCCCCTCGCCATGCCGGCTGCGGTTGCAATCGACCTGCAGCAGCAGGGCGCCATCCGCCTGCGGCTCCACGCTGAGCGTGAGATCGTGCACGACGCCCGCATCCAGAACCAGGCTGCGCGTCGCCACCGGCCGTCCACCGCAGGACAAGTCCGGCGGTTCGGGCAGCGGGTTGAACACCACGCTGAGCGGCTCCGGATCACCCTCCCCGAGCCCAAGGCGGCGGCGCAGCAACTCCGACGGCGCACGACCGTGACGCCGCGCATCGCCGATCCGCGCCGCCACCCGGCGGCTCCAGGCGCCGAACCCTTCGCCCTGCTCCGTGGCCAGGCGCAGCGGGCTCAGCGCCGCACCACGCCCTCCGACCCACGCGCCGCCACCCGGCACCGAGAGCCCGATCAGCAGGTCGTCCTGGTAGCTGATCCGGTGCAGCAATGCCGCCCAGGCGGCGCAAACCAGCGCCTCCCGGCTCACCGCGCACTCGGCCGCCCGGATACCCAGCGCCTCCGCCACACCGGACGCCAGGACGCGGCGCGCGTGCCACGAGGATGCCGCCCCGCCCCTGCGCCGGCGGGAGGGAGACGGCGCTTCGGGCAGCCCGCTGCACTGCGCGTCCTGCCAGTCCAGATCCTCCCCGATGTCGGCGGCCCAGGACGCTGGCTCAGGCTTGAGCTCGGACCTCTCCCCGGCCGCGGCTGAGCCGTCTGGCAGCGCCCCGCCGGCAGCGAGCCGGTCGAACAGACCGAACACCTGCCTCGCCAGCCGGTCGGGCGCCGCCGGGTCAAGGCGCGCCGGGTCGTAGGTCTGCGCCCAGAGCGCCTCGCCCGGCCCGCTGCGCACCAGGATCGAGGCCAGCGGCGGCTGATCGTCCCCGGCGGCCAGCAAGCCGGCCGCTTCGCCGAGCAACAACTCGGCCGCGCCCGCGCCATCCGTGCCTGCCGGCGCGTCGACCACCGACAGCGGGGGTGACGGACCACGGCCATCCCTTCCGGGATCCCGGGCGCGCTCTGCATCCGCCACACCGCAGTGCGCCAGCACATGCCGCGCGGCGCGGAGGAACAGCACAAGATCCAGGCCGGGCGGCAGCGCGAAGGTCCGGATCGGCCAGGGGTGACCTGGCTGCAGCGGCGAGGAACGCCCCTGCGCCGCCGACACCAGGTCCCGCCCGATCACGCCGCTCATCGGCGGAGCGCGGGCTCGACGCTCCCGGCTCCTGACGCTCCGGCGTTATCCGCGCGTGAAAAGGGCCTGAATAGAAACAAAGTCGTAAAATCCGCCCCGGTGACGCCCGCCAGACAGCGCGCCGGCTCGCCGCTGGTGGGCTGCAATTGGTCATAATATTGCAGCAAGTAACGGGCGGCCCGCCGACCGGGTCAATTCACCCATTTGGCTGACAGCGGCCTGAACATTGCCAAACCTGGCCCCTGCCGCGACTTCAGAGTTCGAGGATTGCCTTGATCACGCCCGCCTCCGGCCGCGACCAGGCAGCGAAGTGCTCGACCGCCTCCGTCAATGGCGCACGATGCGTGTTCAGCGCCGACACCGGCACCTGTCCGGCCGCCATCGCGGCCACCACGTCGGCGAAGTCGGCGGGCAGCGCATTGCGGCTGCACAGCAGGGTCGTCTCGCGCTTGTGCAGCTCGGGATCGGCATAGACCAGCTCGTCCGACACCACGCCGAGCAGCACCAGCCGGCCGCCATGGCCGACATAGCCGAGTGCTCCGCGCATGGAGCCGGCATGGCCGGTCGCATCCACCACCACGTCGAACATCTCCCCGTCCGTCAGCCGGGCCAGGCGCGCGTGGAGCCCGTCCGACACACGCTCGGCCCCATCGACGCCGACCGCCGAGCTGGCAAAGGCGAGCCGGTCCTGGCGGGTGTCCAGCGCCGTGACCTCCGCACCGCGGGCACGGGCGAAGATCATCGCCGCCAGCCCGATCGGACCGGCGCCGATGACCAGCACCCGGTCGTCTGCCGCGACCGCGCCGCGCCTGATGCCGTGCGCACCGATCGCCAGGAACTCGACCATCGAAGCCGCATCCAGCCCCAGCCCGTCGCACGCCACGACATTGCCCTGCGGCACCGCCAGCAGCTCGGCCATGCCGCCATCCTGGTGCACGCCGAGCACGCTGATCCGCCGGCAGCAATTGGTCAGCCCCTTTCGGCAGGCGCGGCAGGTGCCGCAGGACAAGTAGGGCACGACATAGACCGGCTGCCCGGCGCGCAGCGCGCTGCCGGCCGGCGCCTCGACCACCTCCCCCGAGAGCTCGTGCCCCATCACCCGCGGGTACTGGAGGAACGGATGGCTGCCGCCGAAGATGTGGAAGTCGGTGCCGCAGATCCCGACCCGGCGGATCCGCACCAGCACCTCGCCCTCGCCGCGCGTCGGGTCCGGCCGCTCGGCCAGGCTCAGCCGGCCCGGCTGCTCGCAGATCAGTGTCTTCACGCTGCCTCCTGAATTCCTCACGCGCCCGCCTCGACAAGCGCCCCTCACCAAACGACACTCGCCCCACCTCGTCGAGAGAGACCGTCCTGACCGATCGCGCCACGCCCGCCGAGCCGGCCGACCTCCACCACCACGCCCTGCGCGACCGCGCGGTCGCCGCCGCCCGCGGCCTCGCCCCCTTCGACCTGCTGCTCACCGGCGGCCTGGTCGCCGACCTCGCCACCATGCGCCTGCGCCCGGCCGATATCGGCCTCGTCGGTCCGCTGATCGCCAGCGTCCATACCCCGGGCCGCCACGAAGCGGCGGCCGAACGCCTGCCGCTGGACGGCCGCATCGTCGCCCCTGGCCTGATCGACACCCACCTGCACATCGAAAGCTCGATGGTCAGCCCCCGGCACTACGCCGACACGGTGGTGGCGCAGGGCACCACCACCATCTGCTGGGACCCGCACGAGCTGGGCAACGTGGCCGGCCTCGACGGCGTGCGCTGGGCGATCGCCGAAAGCGGCGACCTGCCGCTGCGCATCCTGGTCCTCGCCCCGTCCTGCGTCCCCTCCGCCCCGGGGCTGGAGCGCACCGGCGCCAGCTTCGGCCCCGGCGAGATGGAAGAGATGCTCTCCTGGCCGGAGGTCAGGGGTGTGGCCGAGGTGATGGACATGCGTGGCGTGCTCGACCGCAGCGCGCGGATGAGCGGCATCGTCCAGGCGGGGCTGGCCAGCGGCAAGCTGGTCTGCGGCCACGCCCGCGACCTCGCCGGCGCGGATCTCGCTGCCTTCGCCGCCGCCGGCATCGAAAGCGACCACGAGATCACCTCCGGCGAGGACCTGCTCGCCAAGCTCGAGGCCGGCTTCACCGTCGAGCTGCGCGGCTCGCACGAGGCCGTCCTGCCCGGCGCCGTGGCCGCCCTGCTCAGCCTGCCCGCCATCCCGTCCACCCTGACCTTGTGCACCGACGACATCCTGCCCGACCGGCTGGCCGCGCGCGGCGGCCTGATCGACCTGGTCCGCCGGCTCTGCGCCCACGGCCTAGCGCCGCTCGAGACCCTGCGCGCTGCCACCCTCAACGCCGCCTCCCGCCTCGGCCGCCGCGACCTCGGCCTCGTCGCCCCCGGCCGTCGCGCCGACCTGATCGTGCTCTCCGACCTCGACACGCTGACGGTCGGCGAGGTGTTCGTCTCCGGCCGTCTCGCCGCGCGCGGCGGACGCTGCCTCGCCCCGCCGCGTCCCGCCCGCCTGCCACCGCCGACCCCGCCCCTGCAGCCCGCCGCCCCGCTGCATCCCGACCAGTTCCGCCTGCGCGCCCCGGCCGGCGCCGGTTCGGTCCTGCTGCGCACCATCCACACGCCGCGTTTCACCCGCTGGGCCACGCTCCGCGCCCCGGTCCGCGACGGCTTCGTCGAGCTCCCCGAGGAGGCGCTGCTGATGGCGGTGGCCTTCCGCCACGCCGCCTCGCTCGAAGCGCCGCAACTCGCCGTGCTGCAGAACTGGGGCACCTGGACCGGTGCGATCGCCACCACCGTCTCGCACGACAGCCACAATCTCACGGTCTTCGGCCGCGACCCGCGCGACATGGCCGCCGCCGCCAATGCCGTGCTCGCCACCGGCGGCGGCCTTGCCGTTGCCGCGGGTGGCACTGTCCGCGCCCACATCGCCCTGCCGGTCTGCGGCCTGATCTCCGAACGGCCGACCGCCGAGCTCGCCGCCGCCCTCAGCGCCTTGCGCGAGGCCGCCCACGCGATCGCCCCGTTCGGCGAGACGATGCCGCTGTCCTACCTGCTCGGCGCCAGCCTCGCCTGCAACCCGGGGCCGCATCTCACCGACCTCGGCATCGCCGAGGGCGGCACCCTCTGGTCACCTTTGGTCGAGGACAGCGATGCCGCCTGAAGAGCGCTCGCCCGGATCAGTCTGGACCGAGGCACCTTGGGCCGACACATCCTGGCCAGAGCAGCGTCCAGGCCGCGCCCACCACGACCTCGGCGGAGTGTCGCGCTTCGCCTGCCAGTCGGTCGACCCGACGCCGCACGCGCCAAGCCCGTTCGACCGCCGCGTCGACGCGCTGCGCCAGGTGCTTACCAATCACGGCCTGCTCAGCGTCGACGAGCTGCGGCGGGGAATCGAGTCCCTCGACCCCGCGATCCAGGATCGCAGCAGCTACTACGAGCGCTGGCTGCTCTCCATGGTCTCGATCCTGCTCGAGAAGGGCACGATCAGCGAGGCGGCACTCCGCGCCGAACTCACCGAATGAGGCGACCCCGGCCGCCCGTACCTGCGCCCAAACCTCCTGCACCGGCGCCCGCCTTCCTTCCCGGCGCCCGGGTCCGCGTTGCCGACCGCTGGCCGGAACTGCACGGGCCGGCCCATGTCCGCACGCCGCATTATCTGCGCGGCCGCTCAGGCACGATCGTCCGCGTCCTCGGCGTCTTCGCCAACCCCGAACAGCTCGCCTTCCGCCGCCCGGCCGAGCCGCACGCCCTCTACCATGTGGCCTTCCCGCCCATCTGGCCCGAAGAGCCGCAGGCCGCGCCGGACGAACTGCTCGTCGAGCTCTACGAGCACTGGCTGGAGCCCGACGATGCAATGGTCTGACGCCGACCCCGCCCGCCTCGCCCGCGCCCTCGAACGCTCCCTGGTCGCCGCCGGCCTGTGCAGCACGGCCGAGATCGACCGCCAGCAGGCGACCACCGACGCTGCCGGCCCCCTCCAGGGCGGCCGCGTCGTCGCGCGCGCCTGGTGCGACGACGCCTTCAAGGCCCGCCTGCTCGCCGATGGCACGCAGGCGGTGGCCGAACTCGGCATCTCGCTCGCAGGCGCCCCGCCGCTCGGGGTCGTCGAGCAGACCGATCAGACCCACCATCTGATCGTCTGCACCCTGTGCAGCTGCTACCCCCGCGCCCTGCTCGGCTATCCGCCGGTCTGGTATAAATCCCCCGCCTATCGCGCCCGCGCCGTCCGCGACCCGCGCCGTCTCCTGCGCGAAAGCTGGGCCACCGACATCCCGCCCGCCACTCGTCTGCGCGTGCTCGACTCCACCGCCGACTACCGCTGGATGACCCTCCCCCAGCGCCCCCGCGACACCGACGGCTGGCCCGAACCCCGCCTCGCCACCCTCATCCGCTCCTCCGACCTGATCGGCGCGACCAGTCCAAGCGTGCAGGCGGCTGCGCCGCCGCAGGAAGCGGAGTAAGGCCGGGGCTTTGCCCTGGGCCCGATTAAAAGGGGCGCCTCTGATCCTGGCGCTTCCGTGGCTGGGCCGCGTCAGAGGCGTTCGAGCATCCTCGCGGCAAGCAGCAGCGATGCGACATGCATCGCCTGGCCGAGCAGGCCGGCCTGAAGTCCCTCGATCACCTCGCACAGCGGCATCACGCAGACACGCAATCCCTCCTCGCCCGCATCCAGTTCCTGGCCGCCACCGGCAACGGCATCGAGCGCCAGGAAGCTGTGCACGCGGTTGGTGTGCGTGGCGGGATTGGGAAAGAGGCTGCCGACCTCCAGCCAGCGCTCCGACGTGTATCCGGTCTCCTCCGCCAGCTCGCGCCGCGCCGCCGCCAGGGTCCCGCCGTCACAACCGTCCACCCCGCCGCCCGGCAGCTCCAGGAACGACCGCCCCGCCGCGTGCCGATACTGCCTGACCAGCACCAGCCCGCGCGCCGGCGTCAGTGCGACGACATGCACCCAATCCGGATAGCCGAGCACGTAATAGGGCGCGATCTCCGCACCGGACGGCGTGAGGCACCGGTCCGCGCGCAGATCGATCCAGCGATCGCGGATCACCGTCTCGGACGATACCGTGCGCCAGGCAGACTGCATCACCCGACGCTACCGCTCCGGTCACGCCCAGGGAAGTCCGACCGCAGGCCATGGCGGAGACTGCGCGCCTGCCTCTGGGCGCCCCGGCCCACTCGGCGACACATGCGCCTCCGCGCCCGAAAGGTAGGACGCGCGGTCGCGGATTTCACGACATCCCAACCCCTCGCCCCTGCCTTCCGGATCAAACTCTTTCCGCTGCCTTCGGCGATCAGGCCCGCGCCCGGCCTCAGCGGTTGACCCGCGCGCGCGGGATCAGCAGCACCAGCAGCCCGCCGAGCACGATGATCCCGCCCAGCGTGTAGACGGCGAGATCGGTCGATTTCGTCACATCGACCACCACCCCGATCAGGTATGGCACGGCAAAGCCGGAAAGATTGCCGAGCGAGTTGATCATCGCCACGCCCACCGCCGCCGCCGCCCCGCTCAGCACACCGGTGGGCAGGCACCAGAACTGCGACACCGTGGTCATCACCCCCATCGTCGCGACCGTCAGCCCCAGCACGCCGAGCACCACGTCATGCTCGTAGCGCACGCTCAGCACCCAGCCGGCCATGCCGATCAGCGCCGGCAGCGTCACGTGCCAGCGGCGCTCGCGCCGGCGGTCCGAGCTGCGCCCGACCAAAATCATCGCCACGGTGGCGGCAAGATAGGGCAGCGCCGACAACAGCCCGATCCTCAACGGATCGCGCACGCCGGTGTCCTTGATCAGGGTGGGCAGCCAGAACCCAACGGCATACAGCCCGGCGGTGAAGCACAGGTAGGTGGCGCTCATCAGCCAGACGATGCGGCTGGTGAAACCCTCGCGCATCGAGTGGCCGACGGCCTGCTCCCGCTCGGCCGCGATCCTTCGCGCCACCTCGTCGCGCTCCGCCGGCGTCAGCCAGCGCGCCTGGGTCGGATAATCGTCGAGCAGCAGGAAGATCGCACCACCCATCACCAGCGAGGGGATCGCCTCGATGATGAACAGCCACTGCCAACCCGCCACGCCGAACCGGCCCGACATCGCATGCAGGATCCACCCCGACAGCGGCCCGCCGATCAGCCCTGAGACCGGAATGCCGGTCATGAACAGCGAGACCACCTTGCCGCGCAACGACGGCGGATACCAATAGGTGAGATAAAGGATGATGCCGGGAAACAGGCCCGCCTCGGCCGCGCCGAGTGCGAAGCGAAGCAGGTAGTAGAGGCCTGGCGTGCGCACGAAGATGGTCGAGAACGAGCACACCGACCACAGCAGCACGATCAACGCGATCCAGCGACGCGCGCCGACCCGGTGCAGGATGATGTTGCTCGGCACCTCGAACAGGAAGTAGCCGATGAAGAAGATCCCGGCACCCAGCCCATATACCGCCTCGCTGAACCCGAGGCTGCCCAGCATCTGCAGCTTGGCGAAACCGACATTGACCCGGTCGATATAGGCCGCCGTGTAGGTCAGGAACAGCAGCGGCACGAGTCGGCGCGTGATCCGCCCATAGAGCGACGGCTGGCCGGTCGGCGGTTGCGCCGCGTCGAGCGCTGCGGCCCGGATGGCCTGCGACATTGATCTCTCCTCCCGTGGCGGGCCGTGTCCGGCCTCTTGTCGTGCAAGCGTATCGGTCCGGAGCACCGCCCCGGACCGTGCGGCCGCCGCCGCTGGTCAGTCGAACATGTCGGGCTGCTGTGCCGAGATCTGGCTGTAGAGCGTCTGGAAATGCAGCCAGCCGATGAAATCGTTGCCGACATGCTCGCGGCTGTACTCGCAGCTCTTCTGCGGCACGAGCTGCGGCTTCACGCCCGACGCCTCGATGGCCAGCTGCACCTTGCAGCAGCGCTCGAGTGCGATGAACCAGAACGCCGCGTCGTCGATGCTGTGCCGGCTCGCGGTGATCAGCCCGTGATTCTGGTGCAGCGCGGCACGTACGTTGCGGAACGAGTCGGCCACCGACAGCCCCGACTGCTTCTCCACGGCGACGGCGCCCGCCGACGCTCCGATCACCACATGGTCGTTGTAGAAGCAGGCCGCGTCCTGGCTGATCATGTCGAGCGGCCGTCCGGTCGCGCACCACGCCGTGCCGTACACCGTGTGCGCGTGGCACATGGCGATGATGTCCGGGTGTGCGTCATGCACCGACGAATGCAGCACGAAGCCCGCACGGTTGATCGCGTGGGTTCCTTCCACCACGCGCCCGGCATGGTCGGCCAGCACCAGGTTGGACATCCGCACCTGCGAGAAATGCACGCACATCGGATTGGTCCAGTAGAGTTCCGGATGTTCCGGGTCGCGCACCGTCAGGTGCCCGGCAAAGCCGTAATCGAAATCGTGCATCGCGAACGCGCGCACCGCCGCGACCAGATGCTGCTTGCGGTAGGTCCGCTCCTCCTCGACCGAGTTGAAGTGCGGGATCTCGGGGAAGATCAGGCCCGGCTGCTCGGGCTGGTAGATCGAGACGCGATTGTCGACGGCGTCGAGCATGGCTCTCACTCTCTGTCTCTATGACTCGGATCGCCCACTCCTAGGTGCTGCCCCGGTCGTTGACAAAGGATGAGTTCTCATCCTTCCTGTGAATCAGATTTGCAGGTTCGCATGCGCCGCCTCCCGAGCTTCCTCGCTCTGCGCGCCTTCGAGGCCGCCTCGCGCTGCGGCTCCTTCACTGCCGCGGGCCAGGAGCTCAGCCTCACCCCCTCGGCCATCTCCCACCAGGTGCGCGCGCTTGAGACGTTCTTCGGCCGCCCGCTTTTCGCCCGCCACGGCATCCGCGTCGAACTGAACCCCGACGGCGCGCGCCTCGCCGACCGGCTGTCGGCCGCCTTCGGCATGATCGAGGAGGCCTGTGCGGACCTCGTGCGCGTCGCACCCGCCGAACGGCTCGCCGTGCATTGCTCCCCGAGCTTCGCCTCGAAATGGCTCGGTCCCCGCCTGCCCGCCTTCATGCGTCTCTACCCCAGCGCGGCGCTGCGCCTCTCCTCGGGCGCCGGCCATGTCGACCTGCTGCGCCACGAGGAGCTCGACATGCTGATCTCCTACGGAGCACCCCCCGCCCGCCCGGGCCTGGTCATCGAGCCGCTGGGCGCCGAGGAAATCGTCGCCCTGTGCAGCCGCGACATGGCCACCCGCTTTGACCCGGTCGAGGCCGGCAGCAAGGGCCTGCTGATCGAATCCTCGGTCAATCCCGTCCGCTGGTCCGACTGGTTCGCCCTCAACGGCCTTGACCGCCCGCCCGCGACACCCGGGCCTGCCTTCGACCGCGGGGCACTCGCTGTCTCCGCCGCAGCCCAGGGCGTCGGCATCGCCCTGGAAAGCCGCCGCTTCGCACTCGACGAACTCGCCGCCGGCACGCTCGTCGAATACGGCGCCGGCCGCTACCACGGCGTGCGGCGCGAGATGCACGTCCTGTGCTACCGCGACGCGCAACGCGACTTGCCCACGGTGGTGGCATTCCGCGAGTGGCTCAAGGCGGCGCTAGTGGGCGAGTAAGGCTGGTCTCTCCCGGGACCCACACGAACAGAAGTTCTTGGGTTCTTTCTTCGGAGAAAGAACAACTCTCACAGATCCAGCCACAGC
>Ga0080006_1149312_pt1 | contig 39283 bp, 44 predicted proteins | sample RS3BMetagenome_FD_69209 | JGI IMG/M metagenome (GOLD analysis project Ga0080006, IMG submission 69209) | Ferric oxide microbial mat and aquatic microbial communities from Rainbow Spring, Yellowstone National Park, USA - RS3B (SPADES... ...
TGCAACCTCCTCACCTTGTTTAGGGCCTTCTCATAAGGCCTCAAGTTTGGGAGGTACTCCCCATCAGAGGTCACGAGAAGCTTCTCCACACCAACATCAATCCCCACCGCCTTCCCAGTATTTAGTAGTTTTGGGAATTCATAATCCTCAACAATGAACGAGATATATACCCTTTCATTCCTCGTTATTTTCACAGCCACGCGTTTAACTTTCTCTAGCGGGAAGTCCCTATGAACGATTAGTTTGAAGACGCCTAGACTTGATAACCTCAACACGAGCCTCCTGCCCTTCCCCTCCCTAGCCAATATCCTCCAACCGCTCTGCGGATAAACTAGGGAGTAGTACTTATGGGTTTTCTTTTCCCTTGGAAAACGCGATAACCCATCGAAAAAGCGTTGCCTAGCCTCATAATATCTATCTGCTATCTGTTGCAGTGTCTGGGAATAGATTTGTTGGTGCTCCTCATCCTGTTTCCTCAAGTCGAGGGCTAGTTGCCTCAACTCGTTCTTGCTTAATCCCCTATCATCCTCATGGTAGAAGTATGTGTCTGCCCATCGTAGGGTGTTGTAGATCTCCGAGGCTAACCTCAATTGGGCTTTTAACGCCCTCAACGTTTGTCGATCGGTGTATGCTCTAAACCTAAACCCAACGGTGGGCATCAGAAAAATAGGAACATCAAGTATTTAAAGTTATTCCCCTCATCTCCGCCATAAATGGCGAGGTTTTCCCCATGTGTATAAATGGAAACGATGAGGAAAGCGCTATTTACAAGAAGATGAGCAAGAAAGCTCCGAGCCTCAGCGAGGAGAGTATGTCAATTCAAAAGCCTCTTAAGTCGGTTGATCTTCTCCTCTAGTACATGAGGGGCTCCATAAATATCAGGGCATCCACGCATCGGGAACCAATTATATTCCAGCCTTAATGGGCAAGGGCATCCCAAGGTCTCTCGATCATCCCCCCTTGAGGATTTTTCCTCTCCTAGTATTGTCGTGGTCGACCCCCGCTCTCGAAAAAGGACCAGGAGGGAGCGAGGCATTATGTCCTAAGAGTAGTCGCTGAGCGTTCTAGCCATTATGTACGCGTCCTCGCCGTCTTGGTAATAGCCCCTCAGGGTGGATACTATCTTGTATCCCAGCTTCGTGTAGAGACCTATGGCGGGAGCATTGGATACCCTTACCTCTAGATAGACCTCGGACGCATTGTAGAACCTCTTCATTGCTCGCATTGATCTAATCATTAAATTATATGCCACGCCGAGGCGTCGAGCCTCCGGCAACACCCCTATTGAGACTATGTGGCCCTTCCTGGCGACTCCACCCCTCCTTAGATTGGACCAACCGAACTCGACCCTAGTCATGACGTAGCCCACTATTTTCCCGCCCAGCTCGGCAACTATGAATGACTTGGGGAAATTCATGTGATGCTCCACGAAGAAGAAGTCAGGATAATTCTCGGGCAGCACTGCCCTATTTATGTAGGTGACTGACTGTAGATCCCTTAGGTTGAACTCCCTTATTTTGTACGTTGTTTTTCCATCCTTAGCTACTAACTCCTCTTCCCCCTCTAGTTTTTCTGTGACTTCTCCCATGGCCTGAACCGCCTTTCCCTCTTTTTAAAGAACTCTCCATAGTTGCCAGAATGGAGTACATGGCCACGGTTAACATGGCAAATACGAGAAGCGTAGCTATATTCCTAATCATTAAGCTAAAGAGGCCCCAGTAAGGAATCGCCAAGCAAACCATGCCCTCAACCTCATTGAATGGGGTTAACCAGGGATCACGAACCGGATTTGCGTCCCCCTTGGTCTCGACGAAGCCATTGCCCACATAAATCACCCTGTGAACTATGTACTCCCCATCATGAAAATAAACAACTATATTATTAAGAAGGGACCCCACGTGGACAGGGCACAATATGACTAGGGTGCCGACCTCCATTGTGGGCTCCATGCTGAAGCTGCCCACGGCCGCCCAGGGAGTAATGAATCCACCGCTATTCGCCACGAGAACAGTGGCGGCGCCCAGCGCAATCACAATGAATATTAGGGCCAACTTCATGCATACACCCGCTAAATGACCTCATTAATAAGCGTTCCACGCCCATTAAGCCACGAGGATTAACCGGTTCCTGGGAAAGTTTAAAACCAAGCATGGCGGCGCCCTATCCATGGATATATTCGACCTAGCCAAGTGGCGTGAAGCGATTAAGCTGATTAATTATGGATATGGAGGATTAATGATCGGAGTACTGGCCTGGTCCGCCTACCTAATAGCGAGGCACGCAACCTTTGGAACAAACATTAACCCGCTCATAAACGTCACCACAATCGTCGTGGTGGCCACAGTCATCTTCGTAGGAGCCAATGTGGCCTATGAAACCCTCATTCAGCCAATCGATAAAAAGAAGGGGAAGGCGGCGAAGCCAAGTAAAGGGAAAAATAGGAAATAATCGGCCGCGACATCTCAACCGTTCCCGAATCCTGGGCCTAGATAAATGCTCCACAGCTGTGCAATCTCCGAATTGCCATCCTTAAGTGGGGTAATGTGTGGCTTGTTTTGTGCGCAATATTTATATGTGCGTTACCAATAATTGGACACGCAATTGGAAACCCAAAACAAAACACGCGACCAACCGCCAAACCATATTTATATCCACTCAATCAAGTCCAATAGTGAAGCCTTTACCCTCCTGGGTCAGGGTATCGATGCCCACTGGTTCCCGCCACGATGATGTTAGGCAAGTCCTGCAGCGTTATAGGTTAAATACCGTCTGTGAAGATGCGCATTGCCCCAACGTGTTCGAGTGTTGGGGGCTTGGGACTGCTACCATAATGATACTGGGCGATACATGCACCAGGGCATGCAGGTTCTGCGCAGTTAAGACGGGGAAGCCGGGGGGCGTTGATTGGTTTGAACCCATTCGCGTTGCCTTAGCCGTGCGCGACTTGGGGCTGCGTTACGTGGTGATCACGTCTGTGGATAGGGATGATTTGCCGGATGGAGGGGCAAGCATTTACGCCATGACGATTAGGCAAATAAAGAAGATTAACCCGGGGACCAGGGTTGAGGTGCTGATTCCGGATTTCAATCTTAACATGGATGCCCTGCGGGCAGTGGTGAGCGCGGGGCCCGACGTGGTCTCGCATAATTTAGAGACAGTGGAGAGATTGACCCCCCTCGTTAGGGATAGGAGGGCCGGCTACGATAAGTCGCTGGGGGTACTTAGGGCAATAAAGGGCATTAATGGGAATCAAGTAACTAAGTCCGGAATAATGCTGGGGCTAGGGGAGACGCGGGATGAGGTGCTGAAGGCCATGAGGGATCTACGGGGCGCCGGGGTCGATCTATTGACCATCGGCCAATACCTGAGGCCAAGCGGATCGCCTAGGCATCTTCCCGTGGCTAGGTACGTGCAGCCCAGCGAGTTCCAGGAACTTAGGGCGATTGGGCTAAGCATGGGATTCAGGGCAGTCGCGGCTGGGCCAATGGTGAGGAGCTCATATAGGGCCCTCGAGTTAGCGGAGGGGGAAATATAGGAAGAGCTAATGGCGACGCGGCGGGCCTCGCCATACATCTTAGTTATTTGTAAAGAAGCGCTGCCGAATACAGTGAATAAAGGCGTGAACTTATTTAAAAGCGGGTTCCCCATGGATGCAATGGCTAGGTATGAATTCAAGTTCCCTGACTTAGGGGAGGGGCTAAGCGAGGCGGAATTAATTAAGCTGCACGTGAAGATTGGGGATAAGGTTAAGGAGGGGGACACATTGATGGAGGTTCAAACCGCTAAAGCCAATGTAGAGATACCTAGTCCAGTCGCTGGAACAATTCTTGAGATCAAGTTTAAGGAGGGAGACACGATACATGTAGGCGACGTGGTGCTGATAATAGATACAAGCGGGGAACAAACGCTCCAGTTAAGTAAGCCAATTGAGGCTAAGGAAGCCGCTCAACCTAGGCAGGAAGCGATCCCGGTCGCCGCGCCGCAGTCGCGCGTGAGGGCTATGCCGGCCGCTAGGCGATTAGCGAGGGAGTTAGGCGTTGATTTAAGCAGCATAAAGGGGACGGGGCCGGGAGGCATAGTGACCGCCAGCGACGTGAGGAGAGCAGCGCCGCGGGAAACCAAATCCAGCGGTGGTGGGGAGGCCGCTATTGCCGCTAAGTTGCCGCTGGGAAGCGAGGGGGAGGAGAGGATTCCCGTTAAGGGCGTTAGGAAGACTATTGCGGATAAGATGAGTAAATCGAAGAGGCAGATACCTCATGCGTATCATATGGATGAGGTGGATGTTACCGAGATAGCGAGGATGCGGGAGGAATTGAAGGAGGAATTAACCGATGTGAAGGTGACTTTCCTGCACTTCGTCATGAAGGCCGTCGCCACAGCCCTACGCGAGTACCCGCTTCTGAACGCGTCCTTTGATGAGGAGAGGAATGAAATAATAGTCAAGCACTTCATTAACTTGGGCATAGCCGTTGATGCGCCGCAGGGACTAGTTGTGGTGGTGATTAGGGACGCCGATAAGAAGAGCATAGTGGAGTTGGCGCGGGAATCGGCGAGGCTGGCTGAGAAGGCTAGGAGCGGTAAATTGGAGTTAAGCGACGTCACGGGCAGCACATTCAGCATAAGCAATATAGGCGCAATAGGCGGGATCGGGGGATTATCCATAATTAATTCGCCGGAGGGCGCCATATTGGCGATCGGTCGAGCCGTGAAGAGGCCCGTGGTGGCAGGCAACGATGAGATAATGATTAGGCAGATAATGATGGCTACGCTGAGCTTTGATCACCGCATAACCGATGGCGCATATGCGGCTAGGTTCATGAATAAGGTGAAGGAGCTCCTGGAGAAGCCGTACCTACTCCTGGCTCAATTAAGGTGAGGGGGAGTGCCGCAGTACGATGCAGCAGTGATTGGAAGCGGGCCGGGTGGTTACGTTGCCGCGCTTAGGTTAGCCCAATTAGGAAAACGGACTGTGCTAATAGAGAAGGATAAGTTGGGGGGTGAATGCACCAATTATGCGTGCATACCGTCAAAGGCATTGCTCCACGTGGCTAAGATCCTGGATTACGCGGAGAAGGCCGCCAGGTATGGGGTTAAGCTTAGGGTTGAGGCGATTGATGTGGAGGGCTTGAGGAAGTGGAGGGATAGCGTCGTTAATTCCCTTAGCGGCGGCATTAAGTTCCTCTGCGATAATTATGGGGTGGATGTCGTGCAGGGCGAGGCTCGATTGAGGAGCGGGCGGGAAATCGAGGTGAGGAGCGACATGGTTAAGTCAATAAGCGCGAGCAGTATAGTGCTGGCCACTGGATCCAAGCCAATTCAATTAAGGGGGCTTGAGTATGATGGGGAAACGATCATTGGGAGCAGGGAGGCAATGGAGATGAGGGGCATCCCGAGGCGGCTCTTAATAATCGGCGGGGGAGTGGTGGGGGTGGAGGCAGCCACGCTATACTCTAGGCTAGGTTCCGAGGTGACTATAGTGGAGATGATGCCTCAAATACTTCCCGGCGCCGATTTAGAGGTGGCGAGATTCATGGAGAAGAGCCTCACGCAGCGCGGGGTTAAGGTGTTGACGAATTCCAGGGTTGAATCAGTGGATAGGAAGGGAGGGGAAGCCATTGTCACCGCCGCGTCGAGGAATGGACGCGTCACTGTGGAGGCAGATAAGGTGCTCGTAGCGGTGGGTCGGAGGCCCGCGTCCGAGGGGCTTGAGGTTATTGGGGTTAATATGGATGAGAGGGGGCACGTCAAGGTGGATAAATCGATGAGGACCAATGCGCCTGGGATCTATGCCGTTGGGGATCTAGTGGGGCCGCCGTACTTGGCCCATAAGGCTATGCGGCAGGGAAAAGTGGCTGCGGAGGTCATTGCCGGCGCATCAAGCGAGTTTGACTCTACTTATGTTCCCTCAGTTATCTATAGCGACCCGGAGGTCGTCTTCGTGGGGCTCACGGAGGATGAGGCGAAGGCAAGGGGGCAAGTGCTCATTGGGAGGTTCCCATTAAGCGCGTCCGGCCGCGCGAGGACGATGGATGAGGCGAATGGATTCGTGAAGGTAATAGCGGATGCAAGCGATGGTAGGCTGCTTGGGATACACATGGTTGGGTATGGAGCCTCTGAACTGGCCGCGGAGGCCGTCATGATGCTTGAGTTCATGGCTACCCTTGATGATGTGGAGATGGTAATTCATCCGCACCCAACCCTCAGCGAGGCGCTCCTGGAGGCAGTGGAGGCGGCTAGGAAGAGGTCCGTTCATATCTATCAACGCTGAGCCTCGCCGGCTCCCCATACTTCTCGGGATTTAATCCGCTGTTTATCAAATCGTTCAGCGTCACTGCCTTAAGCTTCATATCCAGAAGGGAGGCGATGCTCAGCGTTAATTTGCCCTTCACATCCTCAACATCGACTTCCCGCCCCAGCTCCATCTGCATTGACGTTATTTTGGATGAGTCTAGGCCGCATGGATTGATATACGTGAAGTACCTCAGATCCGTGTTGACGTTCAGTGCTAAGCCGTGGAGGGAGACGCCACCCATTACGGCTACCCCAATGGAGCATATCTTCCTATCCCCAACCCACACCCCCCTATGGCTTGGATTATGCTTGGCCTCTATGCCGTAATTGGAGAGGGCATTAATGACGGCCTCCTCAAGCAGCGTGACGAAGCTTCCCACGGGCATCCTTAACTTAATTATTGGGTAATAGACTAATTGACCGGGGCCATGATACGTTATGTCGCCGCCCCGCTCAACCCAGTAAAGCGGGAGTATTGGCTTAAGGAGGTTCGATGCATTCCCCTTCCTGCCTGTCGTGTATACATGATCGTGAATAACCACTATTAATGTGTCGGGCACCACGTCATTCACGCGAGCCTCATGGATTGCCCTCATTATGGCCCAAGCCCTCCCGTACTGCATGAATCCGAGGTCCAGTAAGTACTCCATCGCTGCCCGCCGCTTCCTCGCGCTTAATAATGGTTTTTTCAGAGTTACTCCAAGTTATTTACTTATTTGATGCATTTCCCTATGTATTATAAATAATATATTTGTAAAGTAAATACAAGTCCCCGTTGACTAACAAATAAGGTTTAAAAGGACGACAATCCATGGAGCCGCAATGAGCGCCGGCATTGAAGCTGGGGAGACAAGCATTCCCCCGATCTTCACCGTTCAATACAAGGAGCCGGAAGTATTGAGGATACTGCAGCCGAGCGGGGAGGTAAATGAGGAATTATATGAGTGGGGGCCAAGCATTACGGATAAGGAGGTTCTCGCCCTACTTAACCACATGATGCTGGGGAGGGCCGTGGATAAGTGGGCGTGGATACTGCACCGCCAAGGCAGAGTAAAGGGAACTTACGGAAGCTATGAGGGACAGGAAGCGGTTGACGTGGGCTCCATATACGCGCTGCGCGAGGAGGACTGGGTATCCCCATCATATAGGATACTGGGGGGATTAATAATGAGGGGAATAACCCTGGAGGAAGTTTTCTCCAAGTTCTTCGCCAACTCAGGTGACTTAGAGAAGGGACGGAATCTGCCGGTGGAGTGGGGAAGCAGGGCGAGGGGGATACTATCCATTGGAGCCCCAATAGGGCCTCACTTGATTTACGCCGTTGGCTTCGCGTATGCCCTTAGGTACAGGAAGAGGAGTGGAGTAGTAATGGCGTTCACCGGAGATGGCGGGACATCCACGAATGGCTTCCACTCAGCCCTTAACTTCGCGGGCGTATTCAGGACGCCCAATGTCTTCATAATAATCAATAATCAATACGCCATCTCGGTCCCGGTCACCAGGCAAACCGCGGTGACTAGGTTATCCACTAAGGCAGCGGCCTACGGCTTGATCGGGGTATCCGTTGATGGGAATGATTTATTGGCGATGTATAAGGTAAGCAAGTACGCAGTGGAGCAGGTCAGGAATGGGGGAGTACCCATACTAATAGAGGCGGTTACTTACAGGATTGGGCCGCATACGACCTCAGATGACCCGCAGACAAGATATAGGCCCAGGGATGAGGTTGAGAAGTGGCGCAGCCTAGACCCAATAAGCAGGGTTAAGGCTTACCTAGTGAGGAGGGGCGCGGCGTCGGAGAGCGATTTCAAGTCAATGGAGGACGAGATAGAGGAGCGGATAAGGAACGCCATAAAGACCGCCGAGGCCAATCCGCCGCCGGCGCCCGCGGAGCTCGTGAGCGACGTGTACTCATTCACTCCCTGGAACTTGGAGGAGGAGTTTAAGGAAATCATGGAGAACGGGGTGACCGAGTAGTGCAGTTGCCAATGGCGCGTGCGCTGAATGCTGCCATACGGGAGGAAATGAGGCGCGACGACGCCGTCATAGTGCTGGGGGAGGACGTGGGGAAGAAGGGCGGCGTCTTCCTGGTCACGGAGGGACTGCTCGAGGAGTTTGGGCCGGATAGGGTAATAGATACGCCGCTCAGCGAGTCCGGAATAATTGGCTTCGCCATGGGGCTCGCCATGGCCGGCCTCAAGCCTATCGCCGAGATACAATTCGTTGACTTCATTTACCAGGGATTCGAGGAATTAATTAATCAAGTGGCTAAGTTAAGGTATAGATCAGGCGGCGAATTCACGTCGCCCCTAGTCGTGCGGGCCCCCTATGGGCCTGGGGTTAAGGTTGGGCTATATCACTCGCAGGCGCCTGAGTCATACTTTATACACACGCCTGGATTAATAGTGGTGGTTCCGTCATCGCCATATAATGCCAAGGGCCTCCTCAAGGCAGCCGTGAGGAGCCAGGATCCAGTGATATTCCTGGAGCCAAAGAGGATTTACTGGTCCCCCAAGGAGGAGGTGCCAGACGAGGATTATGTCATTCAACTGGGAAAGGGACGAGTGGTGAGGGAGGGACGTGACGTCACTTTAGTGACCTACGGCGCGACGGTTCACGATGCTGTGAAGGCGGCCGAGGAATCATCCAGCGTCGCCGATGTGGAGGTGATCGACTTATTAACACTATGGCCCCTCGACTTAAACCTCATAATTTCCTCGGTGAGAAAGACCGGGAGGCTGGTTGTGGTGCACGAGGCTCCCAGAACGCTGGGCCTTGGGTCTGAGATATCTGCATTAATAGCTGAGAAGGCGCTGGAGTACCTAGTAGCCCCAATAATTAGGGTTACTGGACCCGACGTGCCGACGGCCCCCATTTCCCTAGAGGAGCTTTACATGCCTACCCCCGCTAGGATAAGGAGCGGCATAATGAGGAGCATGAAATTCTCCTGAAGCATTCCCTTCTCAATAGTAAATAAAAAGAGAGGTGAACTTCAGGGCGGGAAGGGGGATCAATCATTCCTGGGCGGTATCATTGCCTAGCTGAATTACCACTGCCGTGCCGTACGCGATTATTTCATCCATGTACTCCCCAACCTCGTTACCGTCTAACCTAAAGCTCATCACTGTATTTGCGCCGAGGCCCTTGATGTGTTGCACCATCATCTATTGCCTGTTTCCTGGCTTGCTCCGCAACCTCCGTGAACTCAATTATCTCGCCGCCGGCTAATGACCTTCCCAGCCAAGGATCCCCCGCCGATTCCCCTGGATCTAACGGTTATTCAGAGGGCTATGCCCACTGCCTTAACTATCTTGAACCCAGGAATATGGGGGAAATAGCGACAATTACGTTGCCCTCATTAATTGCCATAATTGCCACACCGATGTTTTAAGAATTTTCGTGCCTAAGTTTATCGAGCTCACTCGCTAGTTTGAAGTCTAGCTCAGTTAATCCGCCGGCATCATGGGTGGTTAACTCCACGTGAACCCTATTATAATGGATGCATATATCCGGGTGATGATTAATGGAGTCCGCCACCGGCTGTATGCTTCTCACGTACTCAACGGCTTCCCTGAAATCATTAAAGATGTACTCCTTGACTAATTTATCGTCCTGAATTAGCCATCCCTCCAAGTCGCGCGCCCTACTTAGAACCTCATTCCTGGATAACTTGTTCATGTATCTAAGATTATTGGCCTTATATATAAATTGTTATTTAATTACCGCCCTTCCTGCGCACCGCTTCATGCCGCTTACGGGACTCACGCTCGTTCTGCTTCTTCTTCCACTTATGTACATGAGTCTCCCGGAGACCAATGGAACGCAGACCCCGCGAGCGATGTCCAGCCGGAGTTAAGCCCCTGAATGTTCTTCCACTGCTTTCCTTGGCCTTAATCATGATTGCCAGAGCCGGCTTAGCCGCATTACCCTGCTTCACCTTCTCTAAGTATTCCCGCAGAGCCTTTATGTTCCACTCATAGGAAGTCTTTCTCCTAGGATCAACCACTATACCGATTAATCTGGCATCATCCGACGACAAACCAACGGCCTCTATTTCCTGGAGGGAGAAACCACGGCCAGGCCTAACGCCATTCCCTCCCCTACCCCCAAGCAACTTGGGCGACTTAACCAAGGGCCTTGGCGAATCCACATCACTAGCCATACGCTGATCGAGGCAAAGCCCCATTTAAAAATCTTCCCACATAATCCCCCGCCAGAAAAACAATCACATAAAACCCATTTAACAGCAACTCGAAACCAATACGCACAAACCTACTTATACATCTAAAATAATTCATTATACTCTTGAAGCGAGCGAGTTATATTTCTATTTTGTCTTGGGAAATTTTTTCATGCTTTTCCGCGTCTCGCAGAGTTTTCCCAAGGTCGGGGAAGGAGAATTCCTTGGGAAAAAACAAAAACGCAATACTTAAATATAAAGCAAGTATATAAGTTTTCAGCAGAATCTACAAAAGAATTGAAACCTTATTTCCTCCCATTCTGTTTCTTCTTCGTTATGGTTCATAGGCAGAATCTACAAAAGAATTGAAACATGTAATTCTTGCCTGCAATGTATTTGAGAAGTAGTTACAGTAGAATCTACAAAAGAATTGAAATCTTATATAGGTGCTTGAAGTAGAGTTTATTGAATAATCTAAGTAGAATCTACAAAAGAATTGAAACTAAGAAAGCTGTGGAGAGTGGGGTTAGGGCCTGGGCCTACAGGTTAACCCTGGGCAACGACTGGATGCTTAAGCCTGAGGGTGAGCTACCCGTGGAGCTGCCTTGATTAGTAATGATTATTGACCCTGCTCCTCCTTGGTCACCACGTACTTACTTAGGTAGTACCTCACCTCCTCGTTGAGGTTGTTGAGCGTGGCGTTGAGGTTCTCGTTGCTGTAGCCGGTGGTCTTAATGGGGTTGTTTAGAATGATACGGCGGCTGAGAGTAGCATCGTAAGTCCCTTGAGTTCCTCTGAGTACTCGTAGGCAAGTCTCTTATACCTAGCCAACTCACCCTCCCTCTCGGCACAGTGCTGGGTCAGTCTCCTATACCACTCATCGCAATTGACCTCCACCCACAGCCGCCCTCATTAGTAGTAGGCGGACTATTAGGAAGGCTGTGAATGAGCTTGCGGCTGCGAAGTAGTAGGCGTAGGAGTAGTGGAGTTGGTAGAGTAGCCCCATTATCGTGTTGGCTAGGAATATGCCAATACTCCTACCGAAGGATAGGAGCCCCATTCCCATGCCCATCCTCTCCTCCGGGGCTAGCTTCGACACTATCGTTGGTTCGAAGGTTTCCGTGGCGGCCACCGCAACGCCGAGCAGGAAGGCTGAAGGGTATATGCCTATTACGCCCATTGGCGAGAGTAGGGCGAAGCCCAGTGAGGCGAAAACACCGAGTAGGTAGCCTAGGTATGAGAGGCCCGTGTATTCGTTTACCCTGGACTTGCCGAAGACGTAGCCGAAGGTAGCTGATGCGGCCAGGAAGACGCCGTAGGTGATCACCGCTAGGTAATCCTCGTGGGTGAACTCGGCCGTTGTTATTACGGGGAAGCCGAAGCTGTACTGGCTGAAGCCGAAGAAGAACGTCGACACCACAATCAGCCACAACGCCTTACCCAACCCCCTCAACTCCATGAATGAGGCTGAACCTGCGTTGGCACGATGCCCAGCGTTGACTAGGGCTATGAGAAGGGTCGACGCCACCAGTGGCGCCGCCGTTATTAGGAGTAGGTACTCCACTGGGAACTTCACGAAGAGTAGTATAGCCGTGTATGTTATTGACAATGCAGCCCCGGCTATGTCGAGTGCATGCAATATGCCGAAGGCCTCATTCCTCTCACCTGGGTCAGTGACCTCGGTCATCATAGCCCTCCTCGGCGGTGACCTGAAGTTCCTAAACCACCAGCCAACCATGAATATTAGCAGCGCCTGCCACCAGTACTTAGCGAATCCAAGGAATGAGACCGATATTATTATGGCATTGCCGAGCATAGCCATCCTCTTTCTACCAAACTTATCACCAGCCAAGCCGCCCAGGAATGCCATTAGGCTTCCGAGCCCATAGTTAATCGCCTCCGCAACCCCGTAAAGCCACATGGGGGCACCCAGGTAGATCACGAAGATGAGTGGGAACATGACTACTGCTGCCTGGTAGCCGAGGTCCGCGAAGAAGGCTGAGAACGATATTTTAAGAACCTCATTAAGGTTCCTCATAATGTGCCTAGCCACCATGGGTTTAAATGCATTACCTTAACCTAAACCCTGCTTATCTCCCCGATGCGTTGACGGCTTCGTAATGCTCCCTATACCTCAAAGCCTCTATGTCAGCCAACACCCTCTCAACCAACACACTGGGTGTCTCGCCCAGCAAATCCCCTGCAAGCGCCTGCGGAAGCACAGCCTCAAGCTCCCTCCCGGCAAAGCCACTGTTAGCTACTCCCAAGCCTTCCACGCACCTCCCACTATAGCATCTTAATCCTCAGCCTCAGCACCATACCTAGACACCTCCTCGGGGAGTAGGATGGCTAGTATGAGCAATTCCACATCATCCATGAACTCCGGAGATATGATGGTTAAAATTTCCTCACCGCTCATCGACTTACCAGGTACATGTAATGATTATATCAAATAGTTTAATCCTACTGCTTGACGTTGATTTCTCGGTAACCAGCGATACCGTGGATTGGGCATCGTGATGAGGCTGATAGTTACCGTGACAAAACGAGCGACAAGCCTCGCCCTTTAGGGTGGGGTAAGGTTTTTAGGCTCTGAATACGAGGGAATAATTGTGTGGGGAAGCCTTGAATAGGGCACAAGCAACGCGTAACGTGTCCCCGCACTAATATATATCCCCGAGTCCCTGGGATCCATGGATGGAGGGCTCTCCGTGGTTAGGGATAGGGGTAATGGGCTGAAGGCTCAGCCCGTGGTCCACCGCTGGACGAATGGAGCGGGGTGAATCCCACTAGCTGTGAAGTGGTGAGGATGAAGGCGGTAAACCACGAACCAATGAACCGCCCTAGGGGAACCCTCACCCTTTAGGGCGGGGAGGAGGTCAGTTTCGAGAACTGCTTGGCTTAGTGCTGCTCTTTGCTTGGGTTGCTGCTTAACTTAACCCATAGGTCCATTGCGTAACCAGGCTGTAATGACCCTCTCACCAACCTGAAGGTCCTCTCACTGCTCTTCAGCCTCTCCGGGACTAGGAGTACCGCTCTCTCGCCGTACCGCCTGGCGAAGTTGTATATGAAGTCTTGGAGGAAGGTTACGTAGGCGACGTTCACCCCAGAGTCGACTAGTGCAGAAACCACGTTCTCGGCCACCACCGATGCCTCAATGGGGTTTGTTGATGAGAAGCTCTCATCCATTAGCACGAAGTCACCCCTCCTCAGGAAGTTGGCGAAGCCCCTAAACCTCTTAACCTCCTCCTCAAACTTCCCATAGGATAGTGCCCTATCCTCCCCCCTAAGGAAGTGCGTGTAGACTGCGCCGGGTGTCGGTATTATGAATGATTCAGCGGGGACGAATAGGCCAGCCCTAGCTAACAGTAGGGCTTGGCCAATAGCCTTGAGAAACGTCGTCTTCCCACCCCTATTCGCACCCGTGATTAGTGTTGCGAATGAGTCGCTAGCATTGATACTCAGGGTGGATGGTATTGGCTTACTGGATGTTGAGGTGGCTAGGGATAGGCAGTGCAGGTCCTTGAAGGCAAACACGCCTGGGTTAACCTCCGGGTATGTTTGAGGGAGGCCAATCCTCGCAAAGAGGTCGCTCATGTTTATGGCGCCAACGTAAAATGAGAGCTGCCTCATTAAATCCTCAAAGAACTTCATCATGCTGTTGAAGGACCTCAGCAGTACAGTGGCCGACCTATGAAGGACCCACTTCTTTATATCATAGATTATTTGCGGACCAGCCTCATCCCTCGGGTCCAACTTATAGGTGTACTCCCTACCAAGGCTTAGTATCCCTGATAAGAATGAGCCACTCTCCCTGGGCACCAGCAGGACCGGGTCCTTGAGGTAGTTACTGCCCCCTATCTTCACCGAGAAGGTTATGTTCTCCCTGCTGGTGTCAAATATACTGGCTACACCCCTGGCTGAGGATATGAATTGATCATTTATGTTCGCCGTGAATGATGATATGAACCCCCTAAAGGCTGTTGATGAGAAGCTGGGTGATGACTTAAGTAGTGTTAGCATCTCCTCAAGCCCATCCAGCAGTATCCTTATCCCCCTTGAAGTCTCCTTTGCAACGGCAGGCGGATCATCGGGCCTCAGTAGGAATATGAATAACTCCTTCTTAACACTCTCAATAGTATCCTTAGCTATCGAGTACATCTTAATGATGACATCCCTATTAGCTAACGCATCCCTAACAGCCTCCTGCCTATACCTCACCGCATCCTCTGAGGAATCCCTGAGCAGCAGCATGCTAGACCACGTCTCGGAGATAAGCTTATCCCCGTTTGAGGCGACTGCTATTATCTTATCTAACTCCAAGTCTACCCTTAAGTCATCTGCTATCGAAATCTTGGATGAATCCCCCATTCTCAGTAGGTCGAAATGAATCACTTAACCACCTTCCTTAAGTCGTCGTAGAGCAGCTGATGCTTTGCAGCAATCCTAACTGCCATGTACTCCTTTGGCGGAGGCCCTGGGATTATCCTGTAAGACGGCTTCTCGGGGTCCTCCGGGGAGGGCATGGCAACTAGGCTTATGGTGAACTCCAGTGACGCCACCTTAGGGATGAAGGTTATGAAGAGGCAGTACGACCTCCTATTACTTAATTCACTGAGGAATAGCTTGGATAGTTGAAAACCCTCATCTGACGTCGTAGTGGAGAATAGTTCATTAGCTATCACAAGCGTGGTGTCGTTGGCCCTCTTAATTATGTTCAAAGCCCTGACCACGTCATGCTCAAGCCTACTTAAGCTTTCCCTCGGGTCCTCCTCAGTGGGGAAGGCTGTCATTATTGATGTGAAGAATGGTAACCTAGCCTCAACAGCCGGGACGGGTAACCCCAATGTGGATAAGTAGGCCAATTGCCCGAGGGAAATGGCGAACGTGGTCTTACCCCCGCTATTCATACCGGTGATCACGAAGATCCTCCTAGCCCCGTCAGTGTCTATATCATTGCTTGCAACAGCCTTACCAGCTTTCACCAGCAGTAGATTGTAGAAGCCCTTTACGTGCATTGATCCATCCCTCGTGAAGGATGGTATTGAGAATGTGTATCCCCTCTCCATAATCCTCCTCATGTACCTTAGGTAAGTTAGGTAGAACTCCACCTCCCTGGCGAAGCTCCTCACCCCCTCGTCAATCACCGTGGGGAAGTCCTCCATAAATCTCCTAAGTGTCTCATACTCCTCCCTGTAGAAGCGGAAGGCCCCCTCGAGTATTGCGGCATGTATGTGCGTCATGTCTCCCGTTGACTTAATCCACTTAACCTCCTCACCATTGCCATCCTTGAATATTGAGAATGTGCGTTCAACTAAGGCTGTTAAGTCCTCTCCATCGCCATTATACTTAGATACCTTTATGCCGTCTTCCACGAACCTCACCTTAATGATAATCCTATCCCTGGCCTCCTTAGCCTCACGGGTCCTCTCCTTCATTGAGCGGAAGTATGGGCTGTTAATCACCTGTTCGAGGTAGTTTAGGAATTGCTTAAGCCCCTCGGACCTAGGCCCAATGGCCCTTAGCCCATTGTAAAATGACTCCACGGCATCAATGTATGTAAAGGCCGCGTCCAGATGCAGCCCAACCTTATGCTGATCATAAGCCTCCTCCTTCAGTTGAATTAGCCTCTCGCTCTTCCTAATCCCCTCAACAAACCCCTCCACCATCTTGTAAACATCATTCATTATTAAATCCTGGAGGACCATTAACCTAAACACTGCGGTCTCCTCCCTACTTAACGGCTCTAGGTAAAGCTCCCTCAGGAACTCATCCCTATTCCTATCCAGGATATCGTCAACAAGCTCCAGTATCCTAAGATCATTTGCAACATCATCACCCACCATACCCCTCCTCTCACCCAGTATACTCCTATACTCCACTAACTCACCTAATAGGCACCTTGAGAAATCAATGACTTTTAACGCTTTCTCTCTTCCCCTAAGTGTTAAGTAATTAGGAATACTTTGTAGGTTTCAAGGACATTAACCCTAATGATACTAAGTTATTGGTTGAATGATGTTTAGGTAAATGATTAAGTGTACTTAAGAACAACATGTATTAAAACTGACACCATTAAGTTGATGTAACCTAAGCGAACCTGAGCGGGCTGTTTCGGTTTTCATAATAATTGTAGCTTATTTCTGTTAATGGTTAGTCCCCAGTTAAATTTATACCAAACGACAAGTCTCGCCCTTAAGGGCGGGGTAGCTCACTCCGTCATGCTAATACTAATTGTGTAATGGTACTGGGATTGGGGGTTCCCTCAATTAATGTTGGCTTAGGAATCCTGCATACTAGTGCGTAGGGGCATTTGTGGCATGAGGTGTATGGCTTCTTGGGTGGCTCCCTAATCCGAGTCCTGAGTGTCTTGAATAAATTGCCCACTATTCCTGTATAGGAATTGAACGTTCTGGGGTAACACGGCGTTCCTGAGGACTAGGTATGCCTGGACGATGTTGATTCCAACCTGGCGCATAATGTAGGCGTAGAGTGCGAGTTGCGGTACAGCCTTATCAAGCTTATCAGTCGAATAACTCTTAACCTCAATCACACCGCACACACCATTCTTACAATAAACTATATCTGGCACGGCAGTTAATGGGGCTAATACATAATGCGGCTCAGCCTCAATCTTATCATACTTCCCCTCATTATTAGGGATGTTATGGTTCACAGGGAGTACGTCAGCCTCCTAATGCAGGTTCTCTTGGCAAGAGCCTACCACGAGGGGTTATCCAAGCCGTTTATGGAGAGGGTTGAGAATATCCTAGTCTTCGACGAGGCATACTTGATTATTGAATCACCCATCCTTGAACTAGTCGTTAGGGATGTTCGTAAAATGGGCTTTGGAGTGTGGGTTATCACGCAGAGCCTCGGCGACGTGAAGCCAGCCACACTGCAGAACTTTGGGTTCAGCTACTGCTCCAGGGGCCTGCGCCTTACGCTGAGGGTGTTGGTGGGGTGTTCCTTCTTGGTGAGGATAACGTGAGGTGGCTTAGCCAGGCCAATAACCCGAGGGTCTTCGGCGGTGAGTACACTCCAAGCATCCTAGTCTACCCACCCAGGCCTAGGAGGGTGTTCGTTAAGCTAGAGCCTGTTAAGGGTTAGGCACCCACTGGAGTGGGGTTTGGATTAGGGAATCACCTACTAACCAACCCATGCACTACTATTATAATAAATAGTGTAATAAGCAGTACAAGCGATGCAGGCCGCTTAACCAAGCCACTAGCCACTAAGCCCAACAGCGGCAATACCAACCAGCCCGATTGCAATAGCCTCTACCTCAAGCCTGGGCATGATTAATAAGCCACCCAGCCCCCTAATTAGCCCTCGAAGCCCTGGCGCCACTGGGCATGTATGATTCACTGGGCTTGGCCAGGACACCACGCCACCCACCTAGCCGACAATGAGGCCCATGCGTGATTCACAGCCTCCTCAACATTAACCCTTGTATCCTGATAATACTCACCATCCTACTGCGGGCTTCATCAGCGAGTCCTGGGTTTAGGATTAGGCTTGAAGCCTGGGGCATGGGTAAACTGGCGTGGGGTTAATAAGCTGGTGGATTAGGGTACAACCCGCAGGTTATTAACGTTAGTGCATAGGTCAGTGAACGCCGTTGGATTCCCCGTCAGTAGGAACACACCTAGTGCCCCAGCGAGGTCGCCCAGGTTCCTCTGGAGTTTCTCATCAACCCTCTCTGGGTCTATCCTGGCTAGCGCCGCCATTGCTGTTGCCAGTGCCCTTAGCCAGCGTTGGCAGGGTGGGGAATTAACTGGGTAGATATCGCAAGCATCCACATCGCACAGTATTGAGAGCACCGTGTCCCAGGATTTGCCCTTTACAAGCTCCCTGTACAGGTTTTCATCAATGCTGGTGTCAGTGAGTAGCCTCCTTGGTAGTTCATCGAGGAAGTCGATGGCCTTGGGTTGGGCCTGTGCAGTCTGGGTCATGAATACCCCACTGGAGTGGTGGCTAATAAGCTAACCCGTAATGTTAATTGGCCGTATTGCAATCGTAGTCGTGGTACCATTGTAGATTATGGCCATTGCAGTATTATTCACTGGGCTTATTATAGGCTTGGGTAGGGTGTTATGAAGAGAAAGAGAGGCTTTTACGCAATAAAAGAATAGAAAAGCACTCTGTGCCTAAGCTTTCACTTAATCTTTTTCCCTTCTTAGCCTCTTAGTAGTAGTTATACATATTATTGAATTTTTTACAGTAAACTGAGGGGTTAAGTGGTATTACCCTCCACGCTCGCGTTAGGTTTATATAATATTACCAGTAATTTTACTAGTAGAGTTATTGGTATGGCTAAGGTGTTAGGTAGGAGCAAGTTGTGGGGTAAGGGCTACACTACAGTACCAGTTTTGGTCAGGAGGCTCTTAGATATAACTGAGGGTAGTGAAATAGAATGGGTGTTGAATGATAATAATGAGATAGTGGTTAAAAAGGTGTGATTACGTATATAGACGAAAGGCAATATAAAGTACAAGACCTTGTAGATAGGAAAAGAACATCTTCATATTATACTAATTATGATGGAATTTCTATCATAAGATCTTTTCTAAAGGAAATTCCAAATAGAGAAGGAATAGTATTAATGGATCCCTTTATGGGTTCTGGTGTTCTACTTTCTTCAGTTAATGATCTGATTAAACCAAGTAAGGTTATTGGTATTGAGATAAATAAAGAACCTTGTGAGTTAGGGCGTAAAGTGCTTTCCTCAATTTATGATAACGTAGAAGTTATATGTGGTGATGCGTTCAAAATAGCATGGAAGTATAAGGCTGATATAATAATTTCTAATCCTCCTTTCGTTAGATGGCATCTGATAAGTAATAGGAATGAGATACTGGAATCCATGATTTCTCATGGCTACGGAAAATTTATTTCAAGAAAGGATCCAGGACTTCATATACTTTCAATATTCCTTATCGATTACATACTTAAGGAGGGCGGTTACGCTTTGCTCGTTATCCCAGCTTCCACGTTTTATACCAGTCAGGGGAGGGGGCTAAAGGAATTTCTGAAGTATAGGTACGACATCCTCACTCTGGTAGAAAACGTTAAGGAGCCTTCGTTTAGTACTGGTAGCGGTTTCAAGGAGCTTATAATTTTCCTTAGAAAGAGAAAATTGTTTGAGCTTCACGAAACACAGACCACTATTTACCAATATGATGGTAATTTGAGGAGTTTGTACGCCGTTAACGTCAAAAAAGTTCCTAAATTTCTAGGTAGAAACTGGCTCAGCTTATTTGACTACGATAATGCAAGAAAGGTGGTTGAGATAATAGAAAGGGCATTAGAGAAGGGTCTGTTACGTTATCTAAGCAAAGGTGAAATATTAAGAGGGGTTGAGATGTACGGACCGGAGTTCTTTTTCATTCCCAATAAGTATTGGAGTTTGTTAAGGGAAGAAGACTCCGTACTAATTAAGAACAAAGCACAAATTCTAAGTATTCCTAAAAGGTATTTAGTTAAATGTCTTAGAAAGCCAGAGTATTACAATAAGGAAATAGTAGTATCAAACCCTAAATTCTACATACTCGCAATTAATGATGAACCAGAAGGTGATTTGAAGAAATACATTGAGTGGGGAGAGAAGCAAAACTTACCAGCTCTAAAATTCGGGGATAAATGGTATCAACATATTTGGAAGCAATTGCAAACTAAGACCTCATACGGCCACATCTTTATTCATGATAAGCTAGATTTAACTAAGCATAAGATTTTAGCCAATTATAGTGAAAAGCCTTTATGTGCATCAAAAAATTTCTATATATTAAAAGAAAACAATCCGTTAATTGCAGCGTGGTTTAACTCAAGTATTATGAGATATATACTAAAAATTTTCAGCAAGAGAATATCAGATAACTGGACGAGGCTATTAGAGGAGGATTATCTAGAAATCCCAGTACCTTCAAAATCAATGAGTGTTGATTTAAGTGATATTCAGCATGCAGAAGAAAGTATAAGAGAGTATTTAGGTTTGAGTGATATTGAGAGTTCGGCCTTCATCGTAACTAATAGTCACTTTTCGTGACTATTAATCACTCGGCCTCATCACTCTTCTCATTTTCTATTCTCTCTTTCTCCCAATTTTGAGTGTTGAAGGAGAAGTTTAATATGTAGTCTGAGATTGTAATGCAGAATCTAAAAAAGAATTGAAATCTAAAGTTGGCGGTGTCTCAATTGCCATCATCATTCATGCAGAATCTAAAAAAGAATTGAAACTAAATGGCCGAAGCTTTCTTGCCTATAATTATTTAAGCCTTACTTAGGGGCAGCTTGATGCGTATATGTCTAGTACAGCCCTAAGATCGCGGAGAGCTAATTGAGGAGGCATTGGTACTTCTGTATCGTCTTGAATTGCTTTGAGGAAGCCCTGTATCTCCATTTGAACCGTGTTTACCTTGGGTAACTCAACTCTTTTCCCATTAATTATTAAGTCACCATAATTCCTGCCCTTAACCCTGCTTTCGGGGTCCTCTATGATTGAACCGTTTACCCCATACACCTCGAAGAGCGGAGCGCGGGGAGCGCTTGGAAATGCCCATCCATATATGAAGATGCCCACTGCGCCTGACTTAAATTTGAACAAGGCTATACTAGTGTCTTCGCCCTCCATTATGGAGGCAACCCTCCTAGATGATCCGCATACCGCTTCATAGCTCCCGCCAATGTTTAGGAATGTATCCATTAAGTGGATTCCCCCATCTATTAATGAGCCGCCGCCCATTTCCTCAGCCTTGGTTCGCCACCCCGTGGGCGAATGGAATGAAGTGCCCCTGGCGATTATGGTATGAACCCCTAAATCCCTCGCTAACTCAGCTGCCTTTCTGGCGGCTGGATCAAAGAAGTGGTTCTCGGCAACCATGAACTTAACGCCGGCCTCCCTCGCTGCATTGATTATTGCCTCCCCCTCCTGGATTGATCTCGCTATGGGCTTCTCAAGCAACACGTGCTTACCGGCCTTGAATGCCTTTATCGACATGTCTAGGTGCGCATCATGGCTGACCACCAGGTCCACCGCATCCACGGGGGATGCAAGTACCTCATCATATGAAGTAAAGTAGTCCGCTGCCCCCCACTCCTCGGCGCATTTCTCCGCCGCCTCCCTGTTCCTGGAGAATACGTATAGCTCGATGCCCCCAATGGATTTAATTGCCTCCAAGTGAACCCGCCCAAAACCCCTGCAACCAATTACTGCGATCTTCATTGATGCACAGCGCCTCCTGCACTATTATATTTTTTCATTAATACCGCAATTATTGGGGCAATTAATCCCAGGGCAGCATCGATCAAGTATGGACCCCTAGTAGCCATGAATACATTAATCAATCCATACAGCATTAGCAATATGGAGAATGAGGCAAGCAGGTAAGCCATTCTTCTCCTGAGGAATGCGGCGGATAATAATGCCGCGATAATTAATGAGAAGTAGAGGGCGGAGATCGATGGGATAATCGTTAATTCATAGAATAATCCATAGTTAATTAGACTAATTGCGCTAAGCGCCATCACTAAGGAAACCAATGCCGCGCTGGATCCCCTAATGCGTAGGCCCCTCCTCAATAAGCCATTTAACGCCGCGTATTCAACTAATATAATTGAGTATTGGCCGATTGATTGCAAGTAATAAATAATCCTTGGAGCCATGAAGAGTCCGCCGAGCACCATTAATGATGAGGATAATATGAATGCGAGGGGAGCAACCCACGCGGCGCGGGTATCCCCATCGATATAGGGAACCAGGGTGATGCATACGAGGAGGAGGCTAGTGGATAATATGTTGAGGAAAGCATCGTGTGGAGTGTACAGGGATGGCGAGAAGCTCCACCCGAGCGGGACTGATAACGCCACTTGGATGAGGGATGCCGCCAACAGTGCTGGATACACTAATTCACTAATCACTAGGAGCGATGCGGCGGCTGGCAATAGTAGTGTCAGTAATATGGATAATGCCCCACTTAGGTTCAATACATAGAAAACTATGTAATCAATTGTGTAAACAATGTAGAGAAAATAGCTGAGTATCCAGGCATATAATTGTATCTTGGCCAATAATGGGGAAACGGTCCTTGCATATCCATAGAAGCCCTCGCTGCTCCATTGCCGCCTAATAAGGAGGTAGACAAGTGCGGCGAGGGGACTTATGGCTAATGATGATAAGGCAGCATAGAGCGGATCCTCGTGGGACACCGCTAGCGGCAATGGGGACACGGATGCCAAGGCATACCCAAACAAAAGCAAGCGACTCATCCTCATTATTGATAAATCATTGCGTTATTAATCACATTAATGCGGTGATTCACTTGGCTGGAACAGTGCAACGCATTGCTGAAACCGCATTACCATTTTTAAAACCATGAAAATACATAAACCATGCTAGTATCCAGGTGCAGGTATGGATTCCAGGAGTGCGAGGCTCAATTAAGAAGGCTCATAGAGGAGGCTGGAATGAGGATTATGGCAATCATTGACCACGGCAAGAATGCGGAGGAGGCTGGAATGAAGCTAGGCAACGTTAAGGTAATCCTCTTCGGTAATCCCAGGGCTGGGACACTATTGATGCAGGTAAAGAAGGATGTAGCCATTGACTTGCCCATGAGGATCGCGATTTGGGATGACGATGGGGAAACATTCATTGCATATAGGTTGCCCAGCGAGATCGCCGCCGAGCACGGCATTGATCACGAGGTTATTAAGCGAATGGATGAGGGAGTTATGGAGATAATAAGGAAAGTATTGGCCTCGACCCAATGAGGGAATCCGCCGGAAATGTTTTCAAACACATTAATTAACGTTAGCGCGTGATCGCGGCATCGCTGCTGTTAAGCACGGTGAGGAGCCTAGGATGCAGCGCCTTATGTGCGCCTCGATGGGCCCTTAGGCGTGGTCTGCAGGGCTTAGGCATTGATGTATTATTGGGCAAGCTAAATGTGAGGAGGGGGGAGTGCCGTGGGAATACAGTAATGGAGGAACCCATTACCATCATTGCGCCCGGTCCAGGCGAGTCAAGGGGTGACTGCCTCATTGTTGAGGGCGCGGGGGAGATAAGCGTGGAATCTATGCGTGCTGCAATGCCTAGGCACCCGCTCTTCATAATTGATTTATCTCTGTGGAATAGGCATAGCGATGTTGAGAAGCGGGAAGTAGTGGAGCAAGTTATGTCATCGATTAATTACGTGAGGGAGTACCTCTGGGATGGGAACTTGATAATAAGTAACTCGACGCCTGAATTCATGGAGCTATTTAATAGGTATGCCCCAAGCATGACGCATGCAGTTAGGATCATTGATTCATTCCCATACTATGAAGTCACGAGCGCTAGGGCGGCCGTTCTTGATCCGTATGGGGATGAGGCCGGCATTGATGATTTGAGGAGAACCGAGGTATTCATATTGGGCGGAATTGTTGATAAGGAGAGGAAGATACGCGACGAGACGCTCGCCCTCTATAGGATGCTTAACTTGGATGATTTGAGGCTGCCCAGGTATAAATTAACGCTGTGGGGATCCAGGGTTGGGGTGCCCGATAGGATAAATAAGGTAATGAAGATAGTGCTGGACGTCGTTGTGATGGGGAGGGGGATCGATGAGGCAATACTGGCGGCCCAATCCAATAAGGACAGGCTGCAGAGATTGGTTCATGAATTGCAGAGGCGGGGAGTCATGATTGAGGAGAACGGCGTGAAGAGGCTCAAGATAAGGAGAAGCGAATTAGAATCAGTAATTAATGGACTTGGAGTGAACGAGAAGGTACTGCGCAGGGCGACGCGCAATGTTAAGCTATTGATAATTGATGATTAAGGAATGCGATCTCGCCCATAAATAAAAGCATATTGCCCCCACCATTTGCGGGGAACTAATTGGGCTTTAGGTGAATTCTCATCCCCGCCATTATTCATAGGAGAGGCGCGGCAATGCTGTGGAACCATATGATTCATTAAAGGATTATCGATTAAGCATCGTTGTTTTCACCGTAGGCCGAGCCTACCGTCCCTCCTCAGCCTCTTATCAGCCATGAATAGGAATAGCCAGGATAATCCCAACAATATTGCGGTGAATGCGGTGGCCAACATTAGTTGCGTCATTATTGGGGTACCCAATTCATTTATTCCGGTTGCCCCCTCCCTCATTAAGACGAAGGGATAAGCAAGGGGAGAGTTGGAATTGATTGCCCGTATTGCTGGGCTGAACTCGCTGGGTAGAAGGCCTCCGATGGCCGGTAAAACGAATTGAAGTATGTCGGTAACGACCCAACTAGATCGGAGCCCCGCCACCAGCATTGAGTATATTGATGCCACCGAGAGCAGCGAGGCTGATGCCAGCACTATTGATGCTGCAAGGAGCGCGGGATTTATTATTAATGGCTTCACTCCGAATACCAGCGAGAAGCTGGCCAGTATTATAACCATGTCCAGTAACGAGTAAATTAGGAACGCTAATCCACTGCCGAGAACGTGTTTAAATAGTGAGGAACCGCTGCCGAGAACGTACTCCAGCACTCCTTCCTGCTGCTCATCAAGTATTCCATGGCCGAATTCCCAGAGCCACGTCGAGTATAAGGAGAAGGAGTAGGATACCCATATTAATAATTGAAGCGTGGAGCCTCTCAGGGATAAGCCGTACCCCTCCAGGGAGAGCACGAAGAAGGCCAGCCACAGCGGCGCACTGATAATGCTCATCACTAGGGAGGCTGGCCGCGCAAGGAGCGCTCGAAGCCCCTTCTCGGCCTCATTCATTACGTCGCTAAATGCCCTTTCTAAGCAGTGATCTCTGTAGCCTGCCATATGAGTATACACCCAGCGATAAGTAAATCATGGCAGCCACGGCCAAGTAAATGGCTCGACTTGGAGTGAGGTAACCCATTACTTCCCCATAGAGCGCCTTGTCAAGCATATGCATGGGGAGAACCCTGATCAGCAACTCGAGCCACTTGGGCAGCGCTTCAATGGGGTAAGTCGCCCCAGATAATAGGGAGGCAGCCGACGTTATTAGCCCCATTAGGGAATCCGACTCCCTGAACCTCAGCACCACGCCGCTGAGCAGTATGCCGAGTCCATAGAGCGGCATTAACCCAATGAAGAGGAGGAGGAGCGAGGTAATGGAGCGAATCAGGCCGGGCACTCCATAGACTCCATAGGCCACGGGAATAAGCGAGACAAGGAAGGCGGCAACCATTGATGATGCCATCACTATGGATGTGCCGAGCAGTATGAGCAACGCGTTTGTGGGCGAGGCTAGCAGGTACTCCAGTCTCCCCCCGTTTCTCTCCTCCCTCAGGAATCTGGCCCCCGTCTGCATCATTATTATGGATAACATGACCACCTCGAACCCAATGAATTGCTCCATGAATCTATACCTATTAATGCTTGCCAGGAATGATGCAATTATGGCGGTGCCCCCCGCCACGAAGTACGGCAGAATCACGAGAAGAGCTAAGCCGCCGGGTTCCCTGCTGATTATCTTGAATTCGCCCTCAATCACGGCCCCTAGCCTATCCAGCGCGCTCATCCTTCACCGCCGCCATGAATGCCTCCTCCAGCGTTGGCTCCTTCACCGTGACCCCAAGCACCTTATCCCCCGTGCTCAGCAATCTACGTAACTCCGCCACGGGTTCCTTCGTCTCTATCCTAATTAATTTGGAGCCGCTGGGCGTCTCTATATCCACCTCAACCACGTACTTTAAGCCGAGCTTGGACTTGATGTCGCTGGGCTTTCCCTCCATTATTATCCTCCCCTTATTTATTATGCCGATCAAGTCGCATATCTCCTCCACCTCCCATAGGTTATGACTGGTTAGTAGGATTGCTTTCCCGCTCCTCTTCAATTCGATTAATAGGTTCCTGACTGATCTGGATGAGAGTGGATCCAGCCCTATGGTTGGTTCATCCAAGTATATTATGGGGGGATCGTGGATCAAGGCCCTAGCTATGGATAACCTAACCCGCATCCCTAAACTATACTCCTCAAAGGACCTATTGGCCGCATCGATTAAGTCCAATCGCTTAAGCAATTCCAGTGCTCTATGCTCCGCATCTTTTTTGCTTAATCCATAGAGCCTGCCGAAGTATACTAGGTTCTCGAAGCCGCTGAGCCTCGCGTAGAACCCCTTATCCGGGTACAGAACTAGCCCTATGCTTTTCCTGACTTCCTTGGCTTGCCTAACCACATCGAACCCATTTACCTCCGCTGAACCAGCGTCAGGCAGCAATAGGGTTGATAGTATTTTCACGGCCGTGGATTTCCCCGCGCCATTTGGGCCAAGCAATCCATATGCCTCGCCCCACCTTATTCTGAACGATAAATCGCTGAGCGCGGTTATGATGGCTCGCCTACGCCTAATTAGCCCCATTCTCTCAAGAGTCACAAAGCTTTTTCTAATGCCATTAACCCGAACGGCATCCATCTATTCATGGGGATTGGGATACCTTTTATTCTTTGTCCTTGAAAGTATGTTTCCCGAATATGTCTAATGCCATTGGTTCGCTCATTGTTTAGTTCTTTCTTGGAAAAAGTTATAAATATGGCTATATCAGTAGGGTTGGATGTCTTTACTAGATATAGATGAATTGAAGCGCAAAATAACAGGGCTCAATAATGAGATAGCAACGATCAATAAGCAAATAAACGATGTTTACGCGGAAATGAATGAAAAGAAGAATAAGTTGAATGAAGTGAGGGCTAAGATAAATGACGCGATTAATCAAATAAATCAGAAGAGACAGAAACTGAATGAGATACGGAATAAAATAGCCAAGCTAGTGGAGGAGAGGAATAACCTCGTGAATGAATTGAAGAGAATGAAGGAGGAGCGGGGGAGAATGCTTGATGAATTAAATGCGAAGCGTGAGAAGGCCAATAAGTTGAGGGAGCTAATGAGGCTGGCCATGGAGTACACGGACGGCAAGATACCGGATAAAGAGAGGCTTAAGGACTTAATAGATAGAATGGAGTACGATCATGAGGTTAGCCCCACGGATCCACAGAGGGAGCAGGAGTTCTATAAGATGATTTTCCAGCTTGAGAAGGAAATGGTTACGGCGGAGACCCTTGAGAAGCTGAGGAGCAGGCTGGAGGAGGAGAGGGGCAAGATAAAGGAGGCGGCGGAGAAGAGGAGGGAGCTAGCTAATAGAATGAAGGAATTATACGAGGGAAGATATCAGGAAGTGAAGAACCAAATCAAGGCACTCATAGAGGAAGCCAATAAGGAGAGGGAGGAATTAGTTAAGCTCAAGGAGCTAAGGGACTCCCTTAAGAAGGAGAGGGATGAGATTAAGGCATACATGTTATCCAAGTACGTGGAGGTCAAGCAACTAAAGGAAAGGAGGAGCGGACTCTATGATGAGCTCAACAAGAATAAGATGCTTCTCACTGCCGCGTATAAATCAATTAACATGAATAAGAAGAGGGCGGAGGAGGAGAAACAGAAGGAGGAGCTCCGTAAGCGGGCCGAGGAAATCAAGAAAAAGCTAGATAGCGGCGAGCGAGTATCATTCGAGGAGTTAAAAATATTAACCGAGCTTGAAACGGATAATTAAAAGGAATGTCAAACGTAAGCAAGTTATTGGTTTTATGCGTAGACATAGATGATGATGTAGGGGATAGGCTGGGCGCCAAGACTCCGGTAATTGGCCGCGAGAATGTCTTGAAGGTGGCCATGGACTACATACTGAAGTATCCCGATGATTCCGACGCCAATGCAATATTCGGTGCAATTCAATTATATGACTCCATGGTTTCATCATTCGGGAAAGAAAACGTGGAGGTGGCTCTAGTCGCCGGCTCCAGCAGGAATGAAGTCATGGCCAACATAAAGATATTGAGGGAAGTAGAGGAAATACTGAGCAGGTTCAATGCCGATGGAGTTATACTAGTGTCTGATGGGCCATCAGATGAGGCGGCGGCCGAGATCATAAGAACCAGGAGGCCCATAATATCAATTAAGAGAATAGTGGTTAAGCAGACTAGGGGATTCGAGGAAGTCGCCGTCCTCACGCGTTACTATATCTTAAAGGCAATAATGGAGCCTCAATTAAGGAGGTACACCGTTGGGTTACCTGCTCTCCTGATGCTCATCTATGCTGCTTGGCTATTTATTCCCCAAACGGTGAGGGGCATAGCGTCATCAGTGCTGCTCATCTCGATTGGGGCCGGCCTCCTCGGCTTTGCGCTTGATGTACATAAGCCAATTATTCAATTCGCTAAATCATATGAAATAACTTTCTTCGTCTCCATAGTATCATCATTCCTATTGTCCCTCTACGTCTCAATAAACCTACTAGTGCTGCACCTGTCCCCAGCATCATTAATTAGCCCCGGCTTCACGTTCATCAATGCATTGGGCTTCGTGCTGGGCATAATAGTGGCCATAAACGCCGTGGAGCTTTACTCCAAGACCCATAGATTCCCGTATGGGCACATAGCCGGCATCTCAATGATATCCCCATTATTCATATTGATCAGCTTGGCCTATGGCTTCATAAATGGATTAATCCAACTAAATCTAATACTGGCATATATGTTAATATACTTCGCCACTAACCTAGCCGTCCTATTAACCCTTGTAGAGATAAGGAGGAGGAGGCGTTATTCATAGGATTGGAGAAGCTTTTTAAACAGGGGAGGCACGACGTAATCGATAGGTAATGACCAAGAGAACCCATGGATACAGAGCCAAGAGCCGGAGCATACTTAGGAAGCATCCAAGGGAGAGGGGGCGGCCGGGCTTGATTAGGTGGATGTATGAGTATAATCCTGGCGATAAGGTAATAATAGATATAGATCCAACTAATATAACTACGGCACCCCACAGGAGATACCAGGGACGAGTGGGCACAGTTGCTGGGTTAAGGGGCAAAGCACTCATAATAGATGTAGAATTCGATAAGGTGAGGAAAACCATAATCACAACCCCAGACCACGTGAGACCATTTAAGGCCCAATCAAACGAAGCAGCTGCGCAAGAGTCCACGCAGCAGTAATCCTCAAAGGGAAACATTTTAATAATCATAACACATGCGCATCGCCCTAATGAGCATAGATGAGGCGCGGGGGAAAAGTCACGTAATACTGGCAATAGATGAGGATGAGCCGGGGAAGTATTGGAGCGTGTTGGATGGCTTGGGGTCAATGGTTAAGGCAGTGAAGCTTGGCTGGATGGCTATACTAAGCATGGGGACAAGCGGCGTCAGTGAACTTATAAGGAAAAACGATGATAAGTACTTCATTATGGATGCGAAAATGGCGGATGTGAATTTCATAAATGAGAAAATCACGAGAAAGCTGAGGAGCATTGGATTTAATGGAGTCATAATTCATGGATTCATTGGGTCAAGCAATGCGCCGCCGCCTCTCCTGGACATATTTGTGCTAGTATCCATGAGCCAGGGACCAACGCTTTATGATAAGTCGTTCAGCGAGGCGTTGAGCTACGCCAAGGAAATAAAGCGTAAAGGCATAGTTGTGCCCGGAAATAGGCCTGACCTAATTAGGTTAGCGAGGGAATCCTTTCCCATGGACGTGATAATTAGTCCAGGCATTGGGGCCCAGGGGGGAAGAATTGGGTGCGCAGTGAGGAGCGGCGCGGATTTCGGCATTGTCGGCAGATCCATTTATGAATCCAGCGACCCAGTTAAGGCATTACTAGAGCTAGAGAAGGAGGCACGGGAAGCGCGGTGCTAGGACTTGATTAATGTGCGTTCCCCAATTAATTGCCTGAACCGCGGCTCGTACTCACCATCAATCATCAATAATTTACCGCCCATTATTGTAGCAACTATTCGGCCGAGAACGCTTCTCCCATTAAATGGGCTGTGGCGGGCCTTGGATTGGAACTTGGATTGATCGATCACGGTCACGGACTTTGTGTCCACCAAGGTAAGAGAGTTCGATGTATCTATTCCCAAGATCGAGGCAGGCTTATGTGAATACAGGGAAACGACTTGCTGGATATCGATTAACCCCCTCCTCCAGAGATCAATCAAGAGGAGACTTGTGGTCTCGAGTCCTGGGAAGCCGGGCGCGGTTTCCAGATAATTTCTTCCATACTTTTCACTAAACGCGTGAGGCGCGTGATCGCTGGCCACGGCATCTATCTTGCCCTCCAGTAGGGCCCGCAATAATTCGATTCTATGATGCCTATTCCTAAGCGGGGGATTCACCTTGCAGTAAAACGGGTCGCCCACGGCCTTGCTGCATTCCTCATAATCCAGGAGAACGTGATGCATGGTAACATCAACGCTGAGGCCAATGTGTCGCAATTCATTGACTAACCTAATAACGAGGGGATTAGTCACGTGAGTGAAGTGAATCCTAACCCCATGAAGCAGGCTCAACCTAGCCGCATTTAGGAAACACGATAATTCAGAATCAATTGGCCTAGCCAAGTTATGAATGGATATATCGCTTCCATCCACTGACCTAAACATGGCTGGATCCTCGCAATGCATTATGAGCATCATGCCAAGCTCGGCCGCCCGCTGAGCCAACTCGTTAAGGGAACCCAAGTCCTCTGGATAAACCTTAATGGATCTAATGCCGGCATTAAGATAATTCTTAAGCTCATCAAGATAGGCGGGAACACCTCCATGCAGCCTATAAATTATTGGGAGGAGCCTCGCCTCGCTTATTCTCTTGACAATGGCCTCGGCACTCCGCATTGGGGGAACAGTGTTAGGCATGTCCCCCACGCCAATTACTCCGCCAGCTAAGGCGGCACGTGAACCGCTCTCCATGTCCTCCTTATATGATTGTTCCCACCCCCTTAGATGCACATGCATATCCACGAAGCCCGGTAAGGCCAATATATTGCTCGGCAATTCTATTGAGCCCTCGCCCTCCATGGTTAACCTGTCCCTAGCTAATTTTCCGTTAATGTACCTAACAACGCTTAGAGACGCCACTATTCAATCAAGCGGTGGTCTCTAATAAAGATGGGGGGTCATGATTACGACAGCCAACGTACATACTCCTATACGCCGAAAAAAGCATTTATAAGGAATGAAACCGCCAAACAACCATGAACAAGCTGATCCCAGCAATGATAATACTGGCGGCAGTGGGCGGCATAACGATAGCGGAGGCTGCCGTGGGTAACTTGGCCTACATAACCTATAGGATAACCAACCAATTTAATGCGCAGCCAACCATAAATCCAGCCAATTTCAACCTGGGCAACCTGACAGCTGGATCCAGCGGAACAATCACTGAAACCGCGACAGTGGCTGTGCCAAGCAATGGGGGCTATGAAATATCGCTCAGGGATAAGCCGCTTGAGGACTCATTCTCATCATTCAATGTAACCATAATGATGGGTAATTACTCAATAACATTAAACGAAGAAAATGATTCGGCCAGCATTTACCTAGCCAAGGGCACCTACTCGGTTACTATAACCATAAGCTACACGGTATCCGGCGACGCCAATAATAAAACCGTGATTAATCAACCCTTCTTATCCATAAAGCCAACACATGAGGCCAATAACGATAATGGGCATCACGAGTCAACATCGACGGAAATAAATAATGCAAACGAGACATTAACAGAAACAAGCAACGCCAATGAGACCAATACCGATCAATAATTCATTAAACATCAAGGGATGAAGGCAACGCCTCTTCTTGAAACCATTATCCTTAATCCAAGATGCTTCACGTAATTATCAGCGATCGAAAGTATGCATCACGCGATTCATGATCGAGCTGCCTCATCACTATGAGATGAAGCGACAACCACTAAATTAATTTATCTCGGGAACTAGGGATGCATATCGTGATAAAATGAGCGGCAAACCTCGCCCCTTTAGGGCGGGGGAGGAGGTCAGTCAATACATATTATGCAATCTTTAATAGTTGCCCCAGTAAGGATTATAGAATGAATCTGGAGGAGGCGTTTTGGGACATGGTTAGGAACCCCGAATTACTTCGTCTTTACATTTTAAGCGATGGCTTTTCCCTGGATGAAGCATGCACGCGAAGCCGCCGACTTGGGTTGCCCTGCATTCCATCGATTAATGACGATTTCAGGACTAGATTCATCTCCGTATCGATCACATTCCTCACGGTGCTGGAAATGGAGGTAAAGTCGATGGATTCCTCAATGCCGATCAATGGATTAACCGCATTGCTGGGCGACATATCAAGCGATTTAGTGATTTATGATGCACCAAGTGATGTGATTAATGAGGCGCATGAACTCATGAGGAAAATCATACAGAGCATGAAAGGCACTCATTAATCCCCTCAAGCCAATAAACGGCGAAGACTTATTCATCACTTCCGCCAGAACTAAGAAGCCTCGCCCTTTAAGGAAGGGAACCATCAAAGCAATAATTCGAGAAGCTAACACGCCCTCAGTACTTGTGAAGCTCCACCATTCGGAGCGGGATGGTTCACAATCACGGCTGGGCGCCAGTATAGGGCGATGGTAATCCATGCTTCCTATGGCTCGCTGATTTAAGGAGGGCAACGAAGAGGGGCTGAGGCCGCGTTAATCTGCTTTTGAACTCTGGATGGAACTGTGTGCCCACGAAGAAGTAATGATTCGGCAATTCTATTGTCTCAACTCGATCCAGATCAGCGCGCCAACCTGATAACACGAGACCCGCCCCCCTTAATTCATCGAAGTACTTGGGATTAACCTCATACCTATGCCTGTGCCGCTCAACTATCTTTGAGGCGCCATAGATATTGTGAAGCATGGAGCCCTCCACCAACTTTATCTCCCTGTTCCCAAGTATCATTGTTCCCCCAACCTCGGTTACGCCCGCCTCCTCTGGAGTCAGGTCTATAACTGGATGTTGAGTGGATGGATTAACCTCCGTCGTGTGGGCATCCTCGTAACCCAGCACGTGCCTCGCGAACTCAACCACGGCGAGCTGCATGCCGTAACATATGCCTAGGAACGGTATATTGCCCTCCCTCGCGAATTGTATTGCCTTCACCTTACCCTCAACTCCCCTAGCGCCGAATCCAGGCAGCACTATTAATGCATCAGGCTTCATGTTCTCCAATAAGCCTTGATGGGTCTCCACCTCCTCGCTGTCGCACCAAGTTATGATTGGCCTGATCCCGAGATGAGCGCCGGCGTGCCGCAGTGCCTCCACTATGCTTATATATGAGTCATGAAGCTTGACATACTTGCCGCAAAGCACCACATTGATCTCCTCCTTGGCATTCACCACTGCATCGCTTAGCCTGGCCCAAGTGCCCCAGTCAGCCCTATTAAGGTGAAGACCCAGTGATCTACCTATGTAATCCCCCATGCCTTGATCATCGAGAAGCATTGGCACTCTATAAATCGTGTCAACATCGTAGGAGGAGAAGATGGCGTTCTCCCCAACATTAGTGAATAATGCTATTTTGCGCCGTATGTCCTGGGTCAATGGCTTCATGGATCTAGCCACTATCGCGTCAGGCTGAATGCCGACTCTCCTCAACTCCATCACGCTGTGCTGGAGGGGCTTTGTCTTGAACTCATCGGTTGTCTCCAGCACTGGGACTAGGGCCACATGAATGAACATGACGTTGCCATCCTCCTCAAGGCGCATTTGCCTAATGGCCTCGAGGAATGCCAGGCCCTCATAATCGCCCACTGTTCCCCCTATCTCCACTAGCACAACATCAGCGCCGGACTCCTCGGCGACCAGCCTTATTCTTCTCTTGATTTCATCGGTGACGTGGGGAATCAATTGAACGGTTTGCCCAAGATACTTGCCCTCCCGCTCATCCCTTATAACCTTCAAGTATATCTGGCCGGAGGTTATATTATGATCCTTGCTTAGCTCAATGTCTAGGAATCGCTCATAGTGGCCAAGATCCAGATCCGTTTCGCCGCCATCCATGGTTACGAACACCTCGCCGTGAGCAAATGGATTCATTGTGCCGGCATCAACGTTGAGATATGGATCAATCTTAACAGCAGTAACCGTGAGGCCCCTCATCTGCAATATCTTAGCTATTGATGATGTGGTTACCCCCTTCCCAACACCGCTTAATACTCCTCCCGTGATAAAAATGAACTTAGTCATATAGCACTAACCCAGGTACCGCTATTAAACCTTATTTTGAGGTCTAATCCATATGCCTCAAAATGGGCGGCGCATGCATTTATTGGCCCCACTTGCTTTCCTTGATGCCGCATCGATGAGGAGTCATCGCATGGGGTTTTCTTGGATTCTATAAATATTATAGATATTCCAAAATAGCATTAAAAATATCTCCGGAGAAAAATTTATAAGACCATTGAGAAATGATAGAGCGACAATCATGGGTATAACGGATATATTAATCCTTGGACGGGGCGGGCAGGGAGGGGTGACCGCCGCCAGGATCCTAGTTTCAGCTGCAATGAAGGAGGGAAAATGGGGACAAGCAATGCCTGAATTCGGCGCGGAGCGGCGCGGAGCCATAGTTAAGTCGTATGCCCGGATAGGGACTGAGCCCGTGATACTGCATAGCGCGATAAAGAGGGCTGATATAATAATGATCCTCACCCACACCATACTTAATCAAATCAATATAATGGATTACGCCAAATCAAGGGAAACGCAATTAATAATTAATTCCCCGGCGCCTATAAAGACGCCGCTCCCCACTCATTGGGTTAATGCCAATCAAATAGCCGAGGATCTCGGACTAGTTATAGCTGGGTGGCATGTCGTGAATACCCCAATGCTTGGAGCATTCGCTAAGGCAACTGGACTAATCAGCCTACAATCGATAATCGACTCATTAAAGGAATTCATACGCGGCAATGTGCTTAACCAGAACCTGGAGGCAGTTAGGCGCGCCTATAATGAGGCAAAGCCAGTCATTGAGGTGGAGGCGGCCTAATATGAGTCTCGATTTCACCAAGTACCTCCTCTCGAGGCCGGCCCCGGGAGCGGCTGGGAAGACGGGGACGTGGCGTACCTATAGGCCTGTCGTCAACAATGAGAAGTGCATTAAGTGCGGTCTTTGTTGGCTATACTGCCCAGAGGACACCATTGATTGGCTTGAGGATAAGTCCGTCAAGATAGATTATGATTACTGCAAGGGATGCGGCATATGCGCTGAGGTTTGCCCAGTAAAGGTTATAGATATGGTGAAGGAGACGGTGGTGTAATATGCAGGAGACAATACAGAAACAAACTCGGAAAGTATTAGTTGGGGATCACGCGGTAGCCGAAGCAGTTAAATTAGCCAGGGTTCAAGTAATATCGGCCTACCCAATAACTCCTCAAACGCTTATAGTTGAGCGCCTAGCCGAGATGGTTGACGGCAAGGAAATGGATGCCAGATTCATAAGGGTGGAAAGCGAGTTCGCCGCGCTTGCCTCCGTATACGGCGCGGCGGCTGGGGGCGCGAGGGCATTCACGGCAACCTCCAGCCACGGCTTGTTTTACATGTATGAGATGCTGTGGTGGGCAGCCGCCTCTCGCTTACCGCTAGTGATGGCTGTAGTCACTAGGTCCCTGGGCCCGCCCTGGAATATCCATGATGAGCACACGGACCTCATGGCAATCAGGGACAGCGGGTGGATAATAGGAATGGCGCAGAACGTGCAGGAGGCATTCGATATGACGCTGGCATCATATAAGATAACGGAGGACCCAAGGGTGCTTCTCCCCGTCGCCATAGGCTTGGATGGCTTCATACTGAGCCACACGGCCGAGGTGCTTGAGACGCCGGGCCAGGACGTGATTGATTCATGGTTGCCGCCACGGGATCCCCGCGTGCCATACCTAATAGAGCCGGGGGGCGAACCAATAACCATGGGCAACATGGTTAAGTCGGATTCATATCACATGCTGCTTAAGAAAATGATGGATGATTCAATGAGTGAGGCGAGGAAAGTGATTCAGGACACGTTTAATTCATATGCTAAACTGACCGGCAGAAACTATGGGGGCCTCGTTGAGTGCATTAATTGCAGCGATGCCAATTACTTCGTGGTATCCATGGGCGCGTGGTCCGGCGACGTGCTTAAGGCTGTGAATGATTTGAGGATGGAGGGATACAGAGTGGGGATGCTCAGGATCAGGTTCGTAAGGCCCTTCCCAGAGGAGGAAATAGCTGCAATAGCGTCGAGCGCCAAGGGCATAATGGTATTTGATAGGGATTACTCGGCCGGGTTTGGAGGCGTATTGGCGGGCGAAATAATGGGGCTAGTGCCGCCCACGGTCTCATTCAAGGGCGTGCTGGCTGGACTTGCTGGCGTCGATGTGTCTCCAAGCGACTTTAAGGAGGCCATTAAGGGATTCATAGATGAAACCGAGGAGTTGGGCCCAATGAGGATTAGGAAGGAGTGGTTAATGCCTAGGATGGGTGGTGAGTGATGAGCATCAGGATAGATCAATTGCCCAGGGATAAATTCATAATGCCTGGCACAGCCGCGTGCCCTGGATGCCCATTGCTGGTGGGCTTAAAGCAAGTAGCCATGGCGCTTAATGGAAAAATGTCGCTGGTGATACCGGCCGGATGCTCAAGCGTGATTCCAGGCATGGCTCCCACCACATCATTCAATGTACCCACGCTGCACGTGCCGTTCGCCTCAAGTCCAGCCGTGGCCAGCGGGTTAGTGTCGGCGGCCAGGATCAGGGGTAATAATGGGCCCGTGGTTGTTTGGGCGGGGGACGGCGCGAGCTCCGATATAGGGTTCGCAGCATTAAGTGGCGCCGCAGCCAGAAATGAGGACTTGATTTACATACTTGCCGATAATGAGGCTTACATGAATACCGGCATACAGGCCTCAGGCACGACGCCCTGGATGGCGTGGACCACCACGTCGCCTAACGGCAAGACCGAGGATAGGAAGGAGATGGCGCTCATAATGCTGATGCATAAGATACCTTACGTGGCTACTGCATCTATAGCGTATCCCCTGGACTTCATTGCCAAGATCAGGAAAGCCAATCAAATACGTGGATTCAAGTTCATACACCTATACGCGCCCTGTCCCCCAGGTCAAAAATTCGATGATAGCTACACGATAAAGATGGCGCAGCTAGCGGTGGAGACCGGGGTATGGGTTCTATGGGAGTATAATCAGGGCAAGCTAACCATAAGTCCACCGAGCGCCATGTACAGGGATAAAGCCAAGAGAAAACCGCTGAGCGAGTACATGAAGCTGCAGGGAAGATTCGCTAAAGTGGATGCAGATGCGATGAAGATATACGAGGCCAAGATAGACTCCTACTGGAACACAATACTGAAGCTGAGCGAGATTTACAGATAATGGGGGTTAAGGGGGCGAAAAGCCTCGCCCTTCAGGGCGGGGTAGGTTTAAATACTGGAAAAAGCGTCTCTTCTTGGTGTCCTCTTCCGGTCAATTTCTTGGGAATGAGGAGCGGGAGCCGATTCCCCCCGCAATACCGGGAGGGGGCACCAAAGAAGTTAAGCACACGAATAGGAGGACTAACTTGGTTCGCCTCCTACCAAATGGGTTTCAAGAAAGGAAGCTGAGGAGACTAGCCGACACCTCTGCCAAGTTGTTTAATGAGGTTAATTATGAGAGGAGACAAGAATTCTTTCGTGAGGGGAGGGTTGATTTTAAGGGAACATATGATAAGTATTATGGGAAGTATAGGGGTGAATTGGGTAGTGCCAACACGCAGCAAGTGCTTAATAAGAATAATGAGGCGTGGTCATCATTCTTCTCCCTCCTAAAACTGAGGAAGGAAAACAAATTGCCGCCCCACATGAATCGTGTTTCGCCGCCAAGTTATTGGAAGGATGAGGCTGGGAGGAAGCTAATGCTAGTCGTGAGGGAAGATAATTACGTAGTGAATGAGAAAAATCATAAGCTAATCCTCAAGTTCTTCAAGTTGGAAATTAGTTTTACGGGTAGATTAAGGTGGCTTGGAAAACAAGGCAGGCTCGAGATTTATTACGATGAGGTTGGAAATGCTTGGTACGCCTCCATCCCCGTGGAGGTTGGTGTCGAGGTAACTAGGAAGGGAAGAAAGAGTAAGCACGTCGTGAGGGGGGAGAGGAAAGCCATTCAAGTTAAATCACCGAAGGGTAGTAAGGCTGCATCCATTGACTTGGGCATTAATGTCTTGGCGAGCGTGGTGATTGATGATGGTACGTGGTTGCTTTATAAGGGGGTTAGGGCGAAGGAGGATTACTTCTACCTCGGGAAGAGGATATCCGAGGTGCAGTCCTCGGCGGATAAGGCGAAGAACATTGGGGAATACGAGGCATACGAGGAATTGTCAAGGGAGAGGAGGAGGCTTTTCAAGAAATTGAGCAGGAGGCTCCTTCACTTGTATAGGAGCTTTGCCTCCCACTTGCTCAAGATGCTTCACGAACGAGGCGTATCCATAATCTACTTGGGTTACCCCTTCAACATTGCTCAGGATAAGGGCAATAAGTTCACCGTGAATTTGTGGTCTTATCGTAAACTCATGGAGGTCATTGAGTTGAAGGCCCAAGAATACGGTATTCGTGTGTTTGAGGTCATTGAGTATAATACGTCCAAGTACTGCGCTTATCATGGCGTTGAGGTTGAGAGGGATCCGAGAGGTGTAGTTAATTGCCCTAAAGGGCATAAGCTTCATTCGGATCTAAACGGTGCTTTGAATATCTTGAAGAAGGCTACCGGCATAGTGATCTCAGCAATAAAGAAGCCTTTGTCGTTTATCGTGGATCACAACAGAGTAGCGCCCATAAAGGGGCGTAACCCTCTAGACCTCGGGGAACCCCCGCCCTCAAGGCGGGGAAGAGGTCAGTTCTTTTTACTAATTGAATAATTGCGAAAGCCTTTTATGTAATTAATTATAGTTGGGGTTATGGATGATGAGTTACGATTGCTTAAA
>Ga0080006_1126678_pt1 | contig 39266 bp, 37 predicted proteins | sample RS3BMetagenome_FD_69209 | JGI IMG/M metagenome (GOLD analysis project Ga0080006, IMG submission 69209) | Ferric oxide microbial mat and aquatic microbial communities from Rainbow Spring, Yellowstone National Park, USA - RS3B (SPADES... ...
TATTAGCACGGATATGCGTACCTTTTGTCTTGTATTTCAAGACCCAATCGGGATAAGTCATAATTATCTAATTAGATAATACATACAAGTTAATAAACTTTTCTACTAAGGCAAGTAAAAAAAGAAAAATATTATCTAATTTTTGTAAAGTTAGGGGTTAATGGTTTGAATCTACCTGTGATCTTTGATAGAATTCTAACAAATGACTCAAGATTCCTGAATGGAAGATTCCCTAATGCCTTTACCTTCATTAAAAATTCAAAGAATTCAATTGGATATTCGTATAGCCTACCAAATTTATTTTTGTTCTCTTTTTCTATTAAAGACACCCATTTTTCAAGCATTGAAAGATCAAGAAGTATAACTGCTCTATTGACTATATCTTTTTATTTTTCTTTTGCAAATCAATATTGCATGTGTCAATAATCATACAAATCCTCCAACAATTCTAGATAGTCTCTCAATGTATTGGAATATACCAATGCCATAGTAAATTCTTTGGTAAACCTATTATCAAAATTTCCATTTATAGATTTTCCTTGCTGATCGTATTGCAAATAACCAATATTGTTAGATTTTGTTACAACATAGGTAGGTTCGCTATCAGTAGGCACTTTAAAGGAATATTCTTGCCCAGCATACATCATTGTAACTGTATAATTATAAGATAGAGCACTAGATAGAGCACTCATTCTTAATGACCCCATTACCATATTATTTTCATATATTGTTATATTTGGATTTATAAAATTGTGCTCTCTATGCCCACTGAGGTTTACGTTTCCATAAATATATATATCATCAGGCACCATATTTTTTAATAAAGAGGACAATTTCCATACAACCTTTGCAAATAATGGATTGATATTTTTTGAAGGTTCCACCAAATGTATATTATCCTCCCTCATTGTCAATATTCCACTTTTGTAATTATCTACCATTTTATTTAGTAAATGTAGGTTTTTATCAATGTTCATTATATCACTCCATTGCTCTCTACTTAGCTTTGATTGTTTTGCTTGGTTAGTTAATATTGTCTTTTGCTGTAAAAGCGTTTTACCTTTATTTATAACTTCAATGGCTTTAGTGTCTGTTAACATAGACATATTGTACAATTCGTACAAATCATTTAAAATATTTATCCCAGAACTTCTATTAAATGTAAGGATCATAATTTCCTCCTTATTATTTCAATAATTGTTAAAGTATAATAATTTTAGGGTGCCTCATTTTTCATAAAATGTAAGACTTGCGCCATATATATCTATTAAATAAAATCTAATTTGGAATATGGATGCAAAACATATTCCATTGATAATAAAATTCATTGATAATAATGTTTTCGAGGATAGAAAAAGGAAATACTCAAATGCCTTGATTGTGAAGATTTTGTGGATCCTTCATATATATGGTATATCCTATAGATCTGCTGAAAGTTTCTTTAGAAATCATCCCGATATTAAAAATGTGCTAGTAAGAGAGATTCCAAATTTCAGAACCCTTTCAAGAAGAACTAGAATGATTGATTGGCACAAAATCAACAATGAAATATTACAATCAATAAGTACATATAAAGAGAACTCTACCATAGATTCATTTATAGTTATAACATGTAAAAGTTCTACTGCATCAAGAAGGAAAAATTACGGCAATTATAAAGATCCACAAAGTTCCTAGGGTTTCTCAACTAAAGGATGGCAATATGGGAGAAAAATAAGTGTATCTTTTGACATAGATTCATCTGCAATAGTGGAGTGGAATGTTACAACGGCATCTTTACACGACAAGAACCTATCTTTCCTGATCAATACTTTAAAAGAATATTCGTATTTGCTAATGGATGCAGCATATGATTCTTCTGATCTATAGAAATATGTTTTTAAAAATACAAATTGTATACCAGTAATAGATACAAATAGAAGGAAAGGAATCGTTGAATCAAGGCTTTCAGATGCAAGAAGAAAAGGCATCAAGATATTCATTAATGTGGGAGATTGAAAGAACATTTTCTATACTTGAGGGCATTCTTGGATGTGAATATATCTGGTGCGTAAGAAATAGGAATTATGATGTTTCAGTAGGAATGAAGATGGTTGCATATAACATTATAATTCTACCGAATCAAATTTTTGATTGGCCAAAAAGAAAAATAATGGATCTTGTGGTGTGAGAAAATATGAGACATCCTATAATAATTTTATTAAGTGTACGAAATTTCATACCATTGCCCTGAACTTGTAGAGGATAATACTAAATAATCCATATTGAACATCCAGTATTTCTCTAAACTTATAAATAATCCTAATCCTCTACCAGTGGTTTGATGTACCCATCCTGTTTCATTTTTATTTATAGATGTTAGATTTATGTTTAGCTGTATAGTTATATAATCATTATCTTTTATTTCACTAGTTGTAAATGATAGAGATGGAATAGTACTCTGTGAAGTAGAATTGTAGCTAAGTATAGGGATTGTTGAATTGTTGAGATATAGGTTAACACTCCATTGTTCACCCGGAATAACATTAGCATCATTTAGTATAAAATTAGCACTTTCTATTTTGGCATTTATATTATTTATATTTATTTCATAATTTTGCAACGTACCAAAAAATGAAGGGTATTGGAATGGCTCAATGGAGATTACTTTGGTTTTAGTTTTGCTTCCATCTAACCATGAAACCGTATAAGTCCCAGGGCTTAGGTATAGATAGATAGGAGAGGATCCTGCGCTTTTAACGTAGTTTATTTCTAAAGCCATACTTTTTGCACTGTTCATATTGGTATTTAACGTCTTTTGGTTAATATTATAGTAATAATAATAAAATGGAGTACTTGAGTTAACGTATATAGATTCATTATCAACACTTTCATTTACGTTTATTTCTATCATGCTCCATTTTTGTGTTATATTGTAATTGTTATAGTAATTTTGCAAATAGGATAATCTACCGTTTGCAATTGAAACTCTATCAAGCCAGTATGACATGTTCTGTGCAGTATAGTTAAATGAGGTTAACCAACCATTTAACCCTGCCATAGTAATTTCATGGTTAAAACCACCAGTAATAGAAAAGTTTAACCATAGATCATTAGCTAAAGATTCATTTATTGTTGTTAATAACCTTACAATATCACCTGTTGCAGGTATTAAAAATGGTTCTTGCGGAGGAGTAGGGCACTGGAAGTTTTGATTCCACAATGGGTCTTTGTAATCATTGGGGTCGAATAATACTTCATTGTTTAGAAGTGTTTGAAGTGTTGTATTGTTGGTATTTACAAACACATTTCCTACAAACTTATGTTTGTAGTCAGATGTGTATATGTAACCTGCACCAATATGGCTGTTGTTATACGGTTCTATATTGTCTTTTCCAAATAAGAAACTTGGAGAATACGAATTACTATACCCTATTACAGTCCATATATACATTGGTGGAACAGGTATAAATTTCCATCCCCATATTGCCATTGAAGAAGTACTCATATTTAATAAATCATCTGCAGAATGCCAGGTATTTATAATTGCCCATTGCAATGATTCTTTGTTGTATGTGTAATTCAGTTCTGCACTAGCTTTTTCACTTTCATATACACTAAGTTCATATGAATTTAATGAAATTGATTCAGATGTACTAAACAAATATACGTTCATGAATGCGTAGCTTAGTCCAGCATCATTGTATCCGTTGTAGATGTAATTACTTAATTCTTCACTGTTGATAGATGCAGACAGCTTTAGGGTTTGATTTAAAACGTAGGTAATTTGTTTGTCCATATTTTCTATTGGTGAAGAGGTAATGCTAATTGCATCATCTCCACCCATAAAGAAATTGTAAATCATAGATGGGATTTGTTCTATAAAATTTACAAAAGCGTTCCAATTAAGAAGTATTTGTATTAACAAAAGAATTCCCAACAATATCCACCCTACCACTGGGATGAACAAAAGCACAATTGACACAGCGATGGTAGCGATATCAAGGAAAAATTGCTCTTGTAGTTGTTTTCCAAGTTGTCCGGTCGCCAACATATCTATAGCCCCAAAAACGCCTACATCCTTTTGAGACATTACGCCTATAATCAAGCTTGCTAGCATTAAAACACTTACAACAACTCCAATAACCCCAGATATTCTACCTAATGATTCTACAAGATCACCAACAGCATATCCACCCATCTGCCCTGCTACCTTTAGTACAAGCGTGGCTACAGATAGTACACCATTTGCTATCTGTCCTATTGCAGCGTCTATATTTACTATATCTTGTAATCCTTTCATTGCTAGAGAGTATGGAAGACCATGTCCAGATATTACACCATTTATTATATTGGTTAGGTTTCCAAAACATTCAGATATTTCAAATGCTGCGGATATAGCAGAGATAACACCCAATACTGCTGTTGCACCCTCTGCAATATCTCCAATTGTATCAAATGAATCAGCTGCTAGTGCCTGTGTATCTTCATATCCTGCTTCAAAATCATCTTGTGGAATTTCACTATCTACACTAGTTGCTATAACTTTTTGGAGTCTCTCAGTATCACTCATTTCATAAGAAGTAACTGTTGTAGTTGTTCTTATACCTATTACGTTTCCTTCTTCATCAAAAATTGGTTCTTCATTGTATATTTCACCATCCCCAAGTAGATTATTTATTTCGGTTAGTACTTGAGGAGAAAAGGCTTTCCCTACAAATTCAAATCCAGTGTGCATTATTTCTAGTCCTTTTTTAACTACATCCTTGTTGTTTATATTTGTAATATTATATTCATTTGTTATATTTATGTATGGGTGTAAATTGTTTATATTGAAAGTAGGTAAATTGTTAGTGCCTAATGTTTTGTCTACTTCTAATAGATTGTGAAGTAGCAAATAACTTAAAGAGGTTGAACCGATTATTCCTACCCATATAGAATAGGAATCTAAATTATCGTCCAATGGTGCACCATCTACCACTAGCCACCTTAAAAATTCTTTTTGCCATGTTATGAACATATTAAGTTGCCCTGGATTGCTTATATTTAGGTTGTTTAGATAAGATGGATAATAGTATCCCATTACAGAAGCATACCCATCCATCATTGCAGAAAGCCAGTTAGAGGATTTAACTTTATTAAGTAGCATTCCTTGAAACATCATGAAAAATTCAAAATTCATAGATTTATTGGTATATAACGTTGTGCTTATGTTTTCATTATAAAAAACGTTTAATTCTTGTGTGTTTCCTGTTGTTGGTTCTAGAGTACCATTGCTTGCTACTAAACCGTTAAAGATTGTGCTTTTGTTTCCAATAGTTACAAATTCGCTTCCCCACTCCATCTTAGTTTCGTTGTATTTTATTACTACAGATATAACATGTTTACCAGCCGGGATGTTTGGCAATATAATTATTCCTTGGTTATTAAACATGTTAGGCTTAAAATATCCTAAAGGTATGCTATCTAAACTAATTTCTATTGTGGATGTTTCAGGTAATGCATTAGCATATACTCCCGTACCATTTTCAACTTGTAGTGCAACAGTACCTTCTTGATTTAACAAATCAGCAAAATAATTTTGAAAAATAATAGGTTCATGCCCATTAGGATAAGAATCTTGGTATCCAAATTTGTTGACTGAGTCATATATTTTATTAGAATAATTGTCAAATAAAACGTGACTGTTTATATAATGAAAAACCCTAAATGTCATATTTATTGGAACAGTAAAGTTATATGTTGACCCTTCAAATGTATCATTGCTTGTGGTATTGTATGACACAGATACGTTATTTACGAACATGTCAATAACTTCAGCACCATACCTATAATCATTTTTAATATACAAATCAGAAAATTTTCTGTTATCTTGTATTATATTCTCTTTTTGAAAATTAAAATTATTGGTTACGTTAAAACTTCTTGCAGTGTTAGAAACATTAGTATTATTACCTATAAAATGAAAATCATTACCAAACGATGATAGATTTATAGTAAAGTTATAGATGTTAGGTAATGGCAACCCACTTCTCTTTGATGGTAAAACTATACCTACTTTTTGTGCCCATTCATTCCAGAGATATAGGATATTAACATCTGAAATGTTGTTTTGAGATTTTATGAGAATGTTTAGAGTATTGTTTGGAGTAATTCTGTATATCATTGCATCATCTAGATAAACTCCAAACATTATTGCCTTGTTTACTACACTATCTGGGATATAAGAAGGAGTAGGCATATTATAGAAATATTCTTCTAATATAGACTCCACTATACGATTTATTATTCCATAATTTGATAGCTCGTATGTTGCAATACTTTGTTGATACATCAACCATGGTAATATTTTTGGTACGATCATCGAAAGGTCTACGGTATATCCCACTTGTTGACCCGTCATGATATTTTTTATGATATAGGATACACTTCCACTTGTTTGCAGATAGGTAGGGGAGGACATTATGGAATTCATTCCAAGAGGATTGATTGCATTATAAAAGAATGGCACTGTTCCAACTGTAAAGGATACGTTGGTAAGGGATATGGAGTATTGATAAAACAAGATATTTTGAGATAGGTTATACATATCCATTTCAAAATAACTTTTGGCTAACAATGCAACTTCCCAAAAAGGCATATTTGGATTCACTCTGCTGGCTTTAACTGCGTCGTTTTCAGCAATATTTCGTATTAATATATTTAAAGAACTTGCAGCACCACTTATGGAATTTATCGTTGAGCTACCATTTTGTTGTGCCCTGCTCATTAGTGAATTTGTAGAATATACATATATAATGGCAAAGGAGGATAATATTAATATAAGCACCGCTATGATGGAAAATGGAATTGTGCCACCTTTTTTTTTGGCATCTATTTTCATCATATTAACTTCCCCCTCTTTTTCATCTTTTGTAATATTAGTTATTTATAGTGTGGAGTTTATATATATATACTTTTGGTGGTATTGTGTGATTATATTTTAGTAACTGGATGCAATCCAGATGTTAATAAAATTTTAAGAACACCACTATGTTTTTTCTAACACCCTATTTGCCCTATAGGCTCTGAGGTTCCTGCTTCATCAATCAATTATTTATTCAGAAGGTTTTATTCCATCTCACTCCCTTTTACTGAGTTTATCAGGAGTTAATGTAAATGGCATTCGAATTTTTACCACCCCTTGCCTTTCATTTGGGTAAGTATAGAGATAAATTTTGTACAAGGGGGAGGTATGGCATACGATTAAAGATTTGAAGGAGCAAGGAATGAGCATTTCTAAAATCTCTAGAACTTTACAGTTAATGAACTTATTATAATAATTTGAGATTTCCTGTAATTTTGTCCAATACACGTTCTTCATCTGGACCTATACCTATGCATGTTATTGTTCCAGGATCTATTTCTGTGAGACCCCTGTCTATCATTATTGAATACGGTACGTTTAGCTCTTATGCTTTTTTGGATATCATATACAACTCATCTAGATTGTTGACTTTAACCACAACTTTTTTTGCCCTTCGTATATCCAGTTATCTAAAATTTTTTAATTTTTTTATTTTTACTATAATTTTTCAATACCAATTCTACAATATGCAACTTGTGCAGCTGTTTTTCCTACAGACATTGAAATATCAGACCTTACATCTATACCCATTACCATTTTGTAATTCATTTTATTCCTTGGTTATTGTTGTTCCTGCTTTACCTTCAATAGCTTTTTCTAAATGTGTAATGTCAGTAATTATCACTTTTTCACCATTGTTAGTCAGGAAATTTATAGCAGATTCTACTTTGGGTTTCATACTACCATCTGGAAAAATACCTTGCTCGTATATCTCTTTAATGCCTTTTAAATCGATTTTTGTTATTAATTTTTCATCTATTTTTTTGAAATTTAAGTATACACCATCTACGTCAGTTACTATAATAAACGTTTTTTCACCTATTGCTGTTGCTAATCTTGAAGCTGCAAGGTCTTTATCTATTACGGCCTCAACCTCCCACACAGTGATTGTTTTCCACAATAACAGGATTTCCTCCACCACCAACTGCAACAATTATTTATTCTTGATTTTCTCCACCGAAGATAAGTTTTCTTAATACGTTGATTTCTACAATTCCTATAGGTTTAGGAGAAGGCACTACGCGCCTCCATCCACCCCGTGCTTTATATTCTTTCATTGCCCATTTTTTAGTTTTTTGCAAAACCTCTGCTTCTTCCTGTGTATAATATTTTCCAATGGGTTTAGTAGGATTGTTGAAAGCCAGATCGTTTTTGTCTACAATGACTCTTGTCAGAATTGGGAGGGCATGTTTGTTTACCACTAATTCACGAAAGTTGTTGTCCAAGCTATTAGAAATGAGGTAACCGATTACCCATTCTGATTGTGCATTGCAAACATCAAGAGGGAAAGGCGGAAATTCTTTAGCCATAGTTTCAGATAATGTTAGTAACCTACCTACCTGAGGACCATTCCCATGCGCAATTACTAAATTATATCCCGAGCTTACTAATTTTGCTAAAACCTTTATAATGGATGAAACATTGGATCTTACTTCTTCTATAGTCCCTTTCTGCCCAGCTCTCAATAATGCATTACCGCTCAATGTGGGTAATTAACTATAAATACTATACAATCATAACACCCCCTAGCTTCCTACGTTTCACTTGTAGAGAGGTTAAAGATTGTTTAAATAAGCTAAAGAGAGATTAGATGGATAGATGCGTTTTATAAAAGCAATATTTAATACCAATAATAAACGTAATATAATAATATACATAAATATATAATATATATAATATATATTATATATTGTAAACAATATAAGTAATAATATAAAATATATTTTAATATTTTAATGTACTAGTATAATAATTATGCATAGTAATGCTTAAAATTTTTCATAAACTTTAATAAACGAATTGTGTTACATATGTTACGTAGGAAATAGGGGTGTCCCTATCTTTTTAATAAACATAACAAAACTAGATTAATAAAAAAGTGTAATTGGATTGTTTAATATTTTAGAATGTGTACACACTAAATATTGAAACAGCTTATATGTAAATTGTTTATTTACGTAATATGAAATTATCCCATAGCTTAAAATTTAAAACACAAAGTATCTCATCATTATGGATAGCGTATTAAATTTGCTGCAAATTAAAAAGATTTGTGCATAAACATTCTAAATTTACAGCAATATTGACACACCATCCATCATTAAACAAAAACAACAATTATTCTTTTTATTCCTTAGCTAGTAACGAAGATATCGTAAAATATTTGGCTTAATCCTAGCCATAAACATAGGTAAATAATTGAAAGTATTAGCATAATAATCTAAAAGTATGATGTCTACGATTGAAACACAATCAACAAAGAAATATTTAAGCTAAATTTTAATATATTAAAATGTAAATCCAATCTCAATGGAAGGGGATATATTTTACCAAATAACTGTAACGTTGTGGCTAATCTTGCCATCTTTTTTTGCCAATTCCTCTGCACTTTTGGTTGGTGGAAAATATCCAATGGATTTTTACAAAGAATGGCATGGCGAAAGAGTTTTTGGAAAAGGTAAAACGTGGAGAGGTTTCTTTGGAGGAATTTTTTTTGGCACTTTATTAGGATTTTTGCAAGAATATTCTGCTATACATTATATCTCATTCATAGTTCCACCTTTTTCTTATAATATCTATCAAGCTACTCTAATAATCTTTACAATGTCTTCTAGTGCCATGATAGGCGATTTACTAGGTTCTTTCATTAAACGAAGGCTTAAATATAAAAGTGGTTCTAACTTGCCTGTTATAGACCAGTTGACCTTCTTATTCTTTACTTTATTTATGCTTTTAATAGTAACCCCTTCCTTTTTCTTCAAATATTTTTTCTCGTTGGAAATATTTCTTATATTAATAATATTTACATACATTATACACCGTGCGGCTAATATAATCGGATATCTTATTGGAAAGAAGGGTGTTCCATGGTAGATATATATCAATTGTTATTGCAAATTGGCGCTATAAAAAAAGGGGAATTCATACTAAGGTCTGGCAAAAAATCTAACTATTATGTAGATATTAAAGAATCAATAACAGATCCAAGGATCCTAAATATCCTGATATCATCCATCGCCGATCAATTGAATGAAACTAGTGAGAATCCTAACGCAATTGCAGGTATGGAATTAGGTGCTGTGCCTTTAATTGTTGCATTATCTTTGAAATTAAATATTCCGTACATTATTATAAGAAAAGAAAAGAAAGAGTATGGAATATCTAATAGGATCATTGGAAAGATCCCTAATGGCCAAATAGCGATAATAGAAGACGTTGTTACAACTGGTAAAACTGTTTCTGATTGCATATCTCTACTAAGGGAAAGTGGAGCCATTGTTAGAAGTGTATACGCAATTGTAGACAGAAATGAAGGTGGTGAACCCCTTTTAAGTGGAATGGGTGTGAATTTGCATGCGTTAGTAAAAATGGGGGCAAACAATGGTTCAAAGTGAAATGCCAAAAGCACTTTTGCAAAAAGACGGAAGCGTTATTATTAATGGCATGGATGAAGCCAATTCTATATATAACAAAGGTTATTATGGAACCCCTGGAAATGGATTACTTACATGTGATCTATATGATGCTTTATATCTATTAGAAACTGAAAAAATATTGATTTACAAAGGAAGAAAAAAAATGGGGGTAAATGATATATATAATATAATGCCCCTTTTCATACCTTACAGCACCCTAAAATATCTTGTATACAGAGATATTAGAAAACGGGGTATTGTAGTAAAAGCTAGAAATGACTTTCTTGATTTTAATGTGTTACCTAGGGGTGGTAACCCTAGAAAGACCCCTTCTAAATATTGGGTGAAGGTATATTCTGAACGATGGACCTTTAGCCTGGAAGAAGTTGTAAATCTCACTGAAATTGCAAAGTCGGCTAAAAAAAGCTTGCTTATAGGGGTTATAGATGAAGAAGGCGATCCAACTTATTATAAGGTTAGAATGATCTCAATATCTGGAAAAATCACCTCATGGGATAAAAGCAAGGAGCCTATCAATGGGTGGCTTGTAGATGACAAAGTTTATGTTTATGACCCAACATTTATACAGCAGTTGCAATCTAATGGGTATTTTGGAAAGGTGTTTGACAATTATCTTGTACTCTCTACAATGGAAGCAATGTTCTTAATATCCAATAATTTCCTAATTGTAAAGAATTCTAAAACTAATAGAAAAATATCAAACCAGTATTTTAAAAAAATATATAAAGAAAATTCCAAAAATTTATATGATAGGTTTGAAGTGTATTCTGATTTAAGAAAAAGAAATCTTATTGTTAAAACTGGTTTTAAGTATGGTACCCATTTTAGGTGTTATATAAATGATCCTGACAAGGTACATGCCAAATATCTAGTACATGTAATTCCATCCAATTACAAAACTTCTTGGGCAGAGGTTAGTAGGGCGATAAGGCTTTCCCACGGTGTGAAAAAAGAAATGTTATTTGCATTTGTAGGTAAAAGTGGAGAAATAAAATATCTCAATATAGAAAGGGTAAAATTGTAAATATTGCTATATTCTACACTAACGTTTAAAAATAAGTAATATATATCAGTATGTAATCATAACAAAAAGCGATGGAGGTTATTATGACATCTACTGAAACTATTGATAAAAATGGGTCCACTAAAATTTGCCCTACATGCAATGCTGTAATTCCTATTGATGCTAAAGAATGCCCTGAATGTGGTGAAAAATTTGATATGCCCGTAAAAGAAGAGGCTAAAGAAGTACACAAAGAGGAAAAAAAAGAGAATCAAGAAGAGGAAATGATCTCTGATGGTGTAAGAACAAGGGGTATGGTAGGTGCTGGGTTATTATTGATGATCATAGGGTTTGTAACTGGCCCACTAATTGTGCTTATAACATACATGGGAAAGGTAAATGTGCTAAGTATAAATACAAATAACACATTTGTGTATTGGGTACTCTTTGCATTAGGCACAATTGTGGGATTCTTAGGATTAGCTATTATGGCAGTTGGTCTAACTGGAAGCAAAGAGGTTAAAGAAATAGTGGATAAAAAAGATTAAAAGGTGTATTTATGAAGTCAGTATATGATTTTATTGGAGAATCTTGGCATAAGCAAAGTGATATATTTAGGGTCAGGCATAGAAATGACATGGTATTATGGAGGAGGCAAAGCAGTGTACAAAGAATTGATTTTCCAACAAGGCTAGACCGAGCAAGGTCATTAGGGTATAAAGCCAAGCAAGGGATCATTATTGTAAGGGTTACTATAAGGTCTGGTGGGCAAAACAAAAGAGCTATTACGGCAGGAAGAAAACCCAAGCAAAAAGGTATCAACAAATTAACGTTGAAAGTCAATCTGCAACATATATCTGAACAAAGAGCTGCAAAAAAATACCCTAATATGGAAGTTCTCAACTCTTACTACGTAGGCCAAGACGGGAAACATAAGTTCTATGAAGTTATACTTGTTGATCCCTCCCATCCCTCCATAAAAAATGATCCTCATTACAATTGGTTGCTCAATCCTGCCAATACGAGTAGGGTATACAGAGGATTGACTTCTGCTGGTAAGAAAGAACGTGGTTTAAGATGGAAAGGCAAAGGAGCAGAAAGGATGAGGCCCTCTATCCCATCTAACATAAAAAGAGAAAGAAGAACGCAATACAAAGTTGTTCCTTAAATTTTTAACCATTTATGATCTTTAATAAACATATCAATTAAGTACTTTGCCCATTTTAATTTTCTTTTTTTAATTTCGTAATCTTTTCCTTCGCTAATCACTGGTATATCAAAGTTGAAGTTGTACAGGTATAAATCTTTGCATAAAAATTCTTTGGCAATAAATGCTGCTCTATCTCCATCTGTAAAACCACCAAAATTGTATATAGTATCAAAAGGCACGCTTTGAGTTGTTGTTATAAAGCTATGTTCTCCAACAATTTCCTCTACGTTAAAAAGATTTTTTATGTTGTCTCCATGAGCATGGATTATAGCTAAAGCCCCTTTTTGTATACATCCTTTAATAGCTATAAGATTGCCATCAAGATCTGTTGTAATAACATTAGGAACTATCCCCGATTTATACAATTTATCAACTACACTATCAGCAGCAATAACCACTGCCTCTTCAAAATGCTTCCATTCTACAATTTGTGTATCAAAATCAGGGCCATTTCCAATAACAAGTACAATGTTACCTTGTATTAATTTTTTCAGGGCATATATATCCATGGTATTTTTGTTTATTGAATTTTTGTACAATATTAAAGAAGCTATGTAGTCTTTTTCTATGTCCCATCCAAAATCACGCATGATATCGATGTAAATTGGGTACCATTTGTTGAAATTCATCTATTGTATATATTTATGCTCCCTATTATGACTTGCGCAATTTTACTTTTTCACTTTCTTTTGTATATAAATTGCTGATCATGATATACGATATTGCTATAATTAGCATGCCTAACGCAACGGCAAACCAGAAATAAAACGGGTATGCAGAAACAAAATACAATCCTATTATCGTGCCAGCAAAAGAACCAAAACTAGTAATAAAGTTATATATCCCTATATATGTCCCCCTCTTATTTGATGGTGCTATTGTTGTTATTATTGTTTGTGTAGTAGGTGCAACAAAATCTTCCCCTAAAGTCATTATTGCCATGACAAACAAAAAATCATAGAGTGAAAAAGCAAAAGGTATAATCAAATACGAAACTGCATATACCAACGCTCCCATTGCCCTCCAGTGAAGCATAGTGGATTTTTTGTCCATAATATGGTATAAAGGATATTGGAACAAAACCACTAAAATGCCGTTTAATGCGAAGATGTAACCTATGTCTAGAATAGGCAAATTTTTAAAATAAAAGGTAAACAAAGTAAAAGTGGGCCCGCGCTGCCGTAGAAAAAAGGAAAAAACAATGCCTATCCCTGAAAAAAGCAATAAAAACCTATTATCAAAATCAGCAAAGCTTATTCCCTTTCTCCTTTTAGTTTCTTTGTTAATCTTTTTATCTGGTATATAGGTTTCCTCTACCATGCAATATAAAATAAATAATTCTACGATGGTTGCTATTGCAGCAACCAAAAAAATGTACGAAATGCTGAAAATGGAAAGAAATCCTCCTATTAAAGGGCCTATCGCAGCACCCGCATTTACCATTACCCTTACCAAAGTGTACCCTGAAAACCTGTCCTCAAAGTCCGTTACGTCTGCAATAGCTGCCTGTATTGCTGGATACTGCGTTGAGTTTAGAGAAATCGTAAAGAGCCATCCAACAATAAGAAACAGTACGTTCCCCCTTACAAATACAGTATAGAACATCACAAAATACATAATGGCAACGGGAATCGGCACCCATATAAAAAAGGCTTTGCGCCCTATACGGTCAGTCCATATGCCTGAATAATACTGTATGATGGCCATCAGCAGTACAACTGCTCCGCTTATAATCCCTATGTCAATAAATGGGAAATGGTAAATGCTAAGCAAAATGATGGGCATGAACAACCCTGCAGATACCCTCCCCATTGCACGTATAAACCTAGCTATGGCTAATGGCCATATCTGTTTGTTAAGCCTGTTGAAAAAATTGTTGTTCATATTTTATGTTCAACATATATGTCAACAGTATATTTTAACTATGCTAATCTGTAGAAACTATCCAACTAAGCCATACCAATCTAAAAAATCTTAGAATTTTCTGTTGAAGATGGAACCTAGTCGTAGGTATTTTCTGCCCAATACTACTAATATTGTAAAATATTGTATCAGCATATACATGAAAATAATCAAATTCACTTATGTGCAGCTTTATTAAATTTACGGTATATATTCCAATAATGAATTGAACTTATCTTTTCCAGTAATATGCAAGCATTGCCTAGACAAAATACATTTTTTGAACTTTCCTTCAATATCAATACACTCATACTATCCAAAATCCATCTATACATATCCCACACTTAGTGCCTCAAACATAGCTAATGTATCATTTGACTAGCATTCCTGTAAATACTTGCAGTATATTTTACAAGTGTATAAACGCAGTCAAAAATTTTACCTTTAGATTTTCATAGATTCTATTTAATTATAGATCGTTTTAATAAATCCCTTTATTTGGGTTATGTATGGTTCAATCTTGAATTTTTTAGTGAAAAGAGGAGATTAACTATATTATTAGGCATATTAAATCGTCTAAAATGAATAAATCTCTCATGCAGTTTAAAAATCTATATTTTAAAGAAAAAACTCATATTATATATAATCTCTTAGGGATTAAAGTATGGTAAAAGAAAGAGTAAAGATCGTTGCAATTGTATTAATGGCACTGTTTATAGTTTCAATGTATAACATGCCTACAAATAAAGCGAAAACTTCCACACATGTGGATATTAATAAATCATTGGGCACCAATGTTAATATGCCTAGTGCTATCAATAATATTGAAAGAAATTTGAGTTATAGCTTAAAAAACATGCATTTACCAAAAAGATTCTTTTATATCCCAAATTTCAATGCAATGCGTCCAGAAAACCCTTCTGATGGTCCTATTTACTCTAATGGCCCTGCACCATACGGTATTGCTGATTACGGCATATCCAATAGTGGAAGGTATGTACTAAATACTCCTAGCTTTGAAGGTGTTCTTAATTTATCCTCTTTTAGTTCTTTCTATTCTGGATATGGCTCAGATGATATATTGCCAAATTATGCATCCATCCAGCTAAATACTATGCTGGAAAACGTAACGGTATTTGGAAATGGTTCTTATTCTTTCTGGACACAAAATATGGTCATGTTCAATGGAAAGTCTCTACAATTTGTTGATAACATCTGGAATGTAAGCAATAGTGGTGCTACAATGTACACAAATCCTTTCTATAAATACAATGGCTCAATTGCATCAAACACTTTTTATTATTCATTAGGGCCACAATATAACATAACTTATCCATTTACTTTATCATTTTACAATAATGTTACTGTGGAAAATAACATGGATTCAATGTACTTCAACTACTCCCTTGCATACGGTGGTAAAGTACACTCTGGATCTTATGACCATGTTTTATTCAATTCTTTACAAAGCCTAAAGATACATCCTCCTTACTTTCAAGTCAATGGATATAAACTAGGTGCTAATAGCCTTCCGATTGATGCCGAGCTGATTTTTGGTGGAATGTTCTATGGTTCTACCACAACAATAACCAACATTAGTGGCTATGAGACATTGAAATACTTAAGTTACACTTCATATAAAACCATACCTTCTGCATACAACGTAGGTTCAGATACGGGTGAAAGTTGCATAGGCTTATCCTCTTGGTGGGGATATTTAAAATCTTCCCCCGTAGAATACTTGGGGACAGGGCCTTCTTTTGTTACTCCACTGTGGAATACCCCTAGAGGTACACAAAGTGGTTATATTAACGTAAAAGGCACGATGAATCCGAGCTATGCATTTATGTTTGTTTCCAATGATCCAGGTGTTCAATATAATGCATACAATTTTTCATATGTGCCAACGAGTAATGGAAACTTCTCTTTTGATCTCTCCCCTGGAAATTACGAATTGTTGCTAGTCTCAAATGGATTTGCACCTTATTTTTACAATGTATCTACCAATACAAGCATTACACTAACAATGTCTCCTAAAAAAATATATTATACACCTTTTTATTTATACTCCAACTCAGAACTCAAGGAAATGTCTCAAAATGGATTAATAACTGGCAATGGAAGCAAAAAAGATCCTTATATAATAAGCAACTTATCTTTAACACTTAGCCCATTATTTACATATTTGAATGACTGGCTTTATCCTTCATTCATTGCTGTACAGATATGCAATGTAAATTCCAATTTGATATTATATAATGTATCAATTACCAACATTCTTTATTTTGCATCATTTTACAACCGCACTATTAACTTAGAGTATCCTTTCATAGATCTATTTTTTATATATTCTTCATCTAACATAACACTCACACACTTAAATGTGAATACCTCTGCATACCATAGTAATGTCCATAATAATAATATAATCTCTGCTCTAATGTCCAACAACATAACAATATCAAACAATAATATTTTTGTACCCTCTAGCGAGGTCGGGGTTATATTTGTAACTACAAATATGAGTTATATCAATAACAATACCCTTGATTACAACAGCCTTTATTTTTCATATCTATACATACCACAAATATTTTTATTATATTCTTCAAATGACGCAATATTTAACAACAACTTTACTAAAAATGCTGTCGGTATTACTGATTTGCATGGAAGCAATAACTCTATATCATTCAATAGTTTCTACGAGGATATTTCGGCAATAGTTATAAATAACACGCAAAAAGACGTAATTCATAAAAATTATTTTGTAGGTGACAACCAAGGCATAAACAGTACAATATCTGAATATACACTAATATCCAATAATAATATATATTCTGGCCAAATTGACATATACTACCTCTATACGAACAACACTTACATATTCAATAACACTTTATACGGTTCAATAGGGTTTAATTTTTCTAATTCTGAATATAATTACATTTATAACAATATAATCATGGCTTACTCAAATATTGCTTATCATTTGCCAAATTACTGGAATGTTTCAGAAAAGAAAGGCATCAATATAATTGGAGGGCCATATATAGGGGGAAATTATTGGGCAAACTATAATTGCATAAATGAAAGCAATGGATTTGGAGTTGCCCCTTTCAATGACTTCAATTCAATATACAAATACGATTACTTGCCCCTCGTACATACAGGGACACCCATATTTTTCAATGAAAGTGGCCTTAAAGCAAATTCTGTATGGGTAGTTAAACTAGATAACACAACTAAATTTTCCAATGGGCAATACATTATATTCCATATCCCGCCAATACTTAGTAAATTGAATTACTCTATTTATGCCCCAAATGGATATATGGTTTCATATAACAGATATATATCCAATGGGACTATCAATGCCCACAATATTGCACAAACAATATTTATAAAATTTTTCTTAGAATATGATTTTATAATTTCAGAAACTGGGCTTTCATTTGTTTCATTACCATGGAAGTTCAATATAACAACAAATAATTTATCCCAAGAATATTTTGCATACACACAAACATTCTCCTTGCCTATTATCAATGGTACATACAATATATCAATAATCCCTATTGCAGGTTATATATCTACTCCCTCTAATAAATCAATAACAATAAATGGATCTTCAAAAACATTAAATATTGTATTCAAAACTGCTTTATACATATATTTTGAGGAAAGTGGGCTTCCAAAAGGAACAAAATGGTATGTTAAAATAAGCAACACCATTAAATCCTCTACCACTGAAGAGATCAATTTCTCATTATTGCCTTCAATATACAACTATTCAATACAATCTTCCAATGGATATGTTGCAGAACCTCAACAAGGTACCCTAAACCTTACCAATGGCTTACCATTAGGATATGAAATAATAAATGTATCCTTTATGCCAGTTTACAACGTAACTATCATAGAATATGGATTGCAAAACATTCAATGGAGTATATCTATAAACGGGCACAAAGTGTTTTCCAACAGTTCCAAAATAGAATATTCTCTCCCCAATGGGACTTATAAACTTTTAGTAGAACCTATAAATGGATATTCCTCTAACATTTCCTCTGAAAATTTCACGGTAAATGGCAAAAATTTGGTAATTGGCATCCGGTTTACCAAAATGCAGGCACAAGCCAATTATTCTCTTGAACTATTAATAATCTCTGTCGGTAGTATCGTTATAATTATACTCATCGCCATCTTGCTAACTTCAAATAAAAAAAGCCCCAAAAAACAAAAGGCAAAAAAAACAAAAGAGGAAAAAACTTAATCCAATATCCCCTAACATTCAACAAAATATATATTCATTGCAAAACATCCATATGATCAATGAAGTCTGAATTAACTCCTATTATGGAACAGTACTTTCAAATAAAAAGCTTATATAAGGATTATATTCTATTTTTCCAAATAGGTGATTTTTTCGAAACTTTCGAAGATGATGCAAAAATAATATCCAAGGAGCTAGAACTCACTTTAACTACTAAGCAAAAAACTACTACAGGGGAGAGAACCCCTTTGGCAGGTGTGCCATGTGACACTATAAACACATATATAGCTAAATTGATAAAAAAAGGGTACAAAGTAGCTTTATGTGAACAAATCGAAGATCCGGCAACATCAAAAGGTATTGTTAAAAGAGAGGTTACAAAGATCATAACACCTGGGATATGCCTAGAAGATGAATTATTGGAAACAAAAAAAAATAATTATATCGTCTCATGTGGAATATTCAACAAGGCAATATCTCTATCAATTAGCGATATTTCCACAGGATATTTTTATTCAAACATATACAAAGAAGATGAAATTGAGTCTGTAAAAAATGAACTTATAAACATATCCCCTAGTGAAGTGATATGCGATGACATTGCATATAAACAAATTTTTTCTGATTTTTCTATTGAAAAATGCTACGTACATAAAGAAACTTCCCTTTTTGGAAATTCAGAAGAAAATAAAAATGAACTAGAAAGGCTTGCAAACAGTGCCATAACTGAAGAATATTTCTATACGATAAACGCCTTATACTCCTACATTAAAAAAATCAACAAAAACGCATTGAAATCAATATCTGAAATACGAATAGGCATAAAAAAATCCCATATGAATATTGATAACACCACAATATCTACCCTGTCCCTTCTACCTAAAGAAAATGACTCTGAAACAACGTTGTATTCTTTATTGGATAAAACCTCTACCGCCATGGGTGCAAGGTTACTTCAGCATTGGATAAGAAATCCTTTATTAAATCAAAAAGATATAGAAAAGAGATACAATGCTGTAGGGTTCTTGAAAACAAACAGGGAATTGAGAAATAAACTGACCAAAATAATGAGCGGAATTTTCGATTTAGAAAGGATCTCTTCAAGGATATCCGCAGGCAATGCAACACCAAAGGATTTAGCTAACCTTAAAAAATCATTCTTTCAGATTGGTTTCATTAAAAATACCACTGAAAGCATGGAAGGAACTGTTAAGGAAATTGTCGATTCATTGATAATGCCTGAGCAGTTGTTATCCCTATTAGAAAAATCTATTGTTGATTTTCCACCAATGAACCTAAAGGAAGGGGGCATAATAAAACAAGGATTTTCTGCAGAGTTAGATTCCTTGAAGAAAATAGAACAAGACAAAATTTCTTATTTAAAGGATATTGAACTCAAAGAGCAGCAAAGAACTGGAATCAAGAACCTTAAAATAGGTTATAATAGTGTTTTCGGTTATTACATTGAAGTGACCAAATCATACATAAAAAATGTGCCTGAGGATTACATTAGGAAACAAACTGTTTCCAATGCTGAAAGATTCATAACCAAAGACCTAAAAGAGATAGAAACAATATTATTAGACACTAAAGAGCGTAGCATTGAATTGGAAAAAGAAATTTACAATCAAATAATAAATGAAATAAGCAAATACAACGAAGCAATAAAAAAAGATTCATCTCTATTATCTGAGTTGGATGTATTATGCTCTTTTTCCATCGTAAGCGAAGAAAAAGCATATGTAAGGCCCATTATTAATTCAGAATCAGCAATAATTATAAAAGAAGGAAGGCATCCTTTAGTGGAAGAATCCCTAAAAAATGGGTTTATCCCCAACGATACCACACTAAAACAATCTGAACATAGGGTTATCATACTTACAGGCCCAAACATGGCAGGTAAAACTACCTATATGAGGCAAGTAGGAATAATGCTTATACTTGCACAGATGGGGTGCTTTGTACCTGCGAAATATATGTCTTACAGCATTGTAAATGCTATCTTTACAAGAAGTGGATCTAGTGACAATATTACAAAAGGGGAAAGCAGTTTCATGACGGAAATGAAGGAAGTTTCCTATATTTTAAGAAATGCTGACCAAAACAGTTTAGTGCTTTTAGATGAAATTGGCAAAGGTACGAGTACATTCGATGGAATGAGCATTGCATGGGCTATTGTAGAATACCTGCACAACAAGATTAAATGCAAAGCTATAATTTCTACGCATTACCACCAATTAACACAAATGTCTAGCTATTTATCACACATATTCAATTACCAAATGGCTATTAAAGAAGAAGGTGAAGAAATTGTATTTCTTAGAAAATTATTACCAGGAAGCACAGACAAAAGCTATGGAATACATGTAGCAAAGCTTGCTAACATTCCCACTGAGGTTGTTTCCAGATCCAAAGAAATATTGTCTAAATTGGAAAAGGTTGAGGTTTCTCCTTTATCCAAAGTGTCGTACACAAGGTCTCAATACACCCAAATGCTTTTGCCTGAAGAAAGCAATGAAGAAATAGTAAAAGCTATTAAAGAAATAGAAATAGAAAAAATTTCTCCGATAGAAGCTTTACTAAAGCTCAAGCAACTTAAAGATATGCTAAAGAAGTGATAAAATGCCAATAAAAAAGTTGGATGAAATTACAATAAAAAACATAGCCGCTGGGGAAGTGATTGAAAGCCCCTTATCAATTGTAAAAGAACTCATTGAAAATTCACTGGATGCAAAAGCAGAAAGCGTAGAGGTATACCTTAATGATTCTGGCAATGAATCCATTGAAGTGGTGGATGACGGTACAGGAATAGAGTTCAATGACTTGCCTAATGCAATAGAAAGGTATGCCACAAGCAAAATAACTTCCATAGAGGACCTCAACGCTCTTTCCACTCTTGGATTCAGGGGTGAAGCCCTCGCTTCAATATGTTCCATATCTACAACAGAAATCTATTCAAAGCATCAAAACGAGGATATAGGTGGATACCTAAAATGCGAAAATGGAATAATCAAAGAGCATAAAAAAATTGCATATAGCAAAGGAACAACAGTTAAAGTTTATAATATATTCAATAATGTGCCTGCAAGAAAAAAATTTTTAAATTACAATAAAACCCATATTACCGATTATGTCTACCTCATAGAACATTTTTATCTTGCAAACATCCATACGGGATTTTCTTTATATAATAATAAATCTTTAGTAATAAAATACAATAAAAGCGATTCCTATGGCCAAGCTATAAAAAATGTTTATGGTGCTGAAGTTTATTCTCTAATGCATCCTATAAATGCAAGGTCCGAAACCTTTTATTTATATGGTTATACATCTGACCCTTCGCTTACACGTGGTTCTACCGATGGAATATCTTTTTTTGTTAATAAGAGATGGATTTTATCTAAAGAACTGGTTAACGCATTGAGGGAAGGATATGGCACATTCATACCCAAAGGCAGGTTTCCGTATGCAGTTTTATATATAGAAACCTCCCCATCGAACATTGATGTAAACATCCATCCTAGAAAAACAGAAATAAAATTCTATAAGGAGCAAGATTTACGCAATATGCTTTCCTCTGCCATTGGTGACATGTTAAAAAACAAATCGATAATAGCCACAAAGGAAATTATCATAAAAGAGAAGAAAAAAGCAGAGGGGAAAAAAGAAGAAAAAATTGCCAATGCATCAAGCACTGAAACAAAAACAAGCCAAAACATCCTATTGATCTCTGAAAAAGAAAGAAAATATGAGATATCCAAAAGTGGAAGGTTACCTAAATTGAGGATCATAGGGCAAGCCTTAAACACATTTATACTAGGGGAATCAGAAGATGAGATGCTAATAATCATAGATCAACATGCGGCGTCTGAAAGAATAAGATATGAAGAATTAAAGCAACGCAAACCAATGGAACAACTTTTAATTGATCCTGTATTGATTAATTTGCCTACAAAAGAATCTGAGTATTTATCAAAGAACATAAGCATGTTAGAACCTTTGGGATTTAACCTCTCTTATATGGGATCAAATACTTTTATGGTTAGGTCCCTGCCTTCTCTAAACGTAAGGAAATCCACCGCTGAAATTTCTTTACTTATACAGGACCTGCTATCAACAGAGCTATCCCACGAAGCAAAATTTGAAATGGATCGTGCCATAAAGACAATAGCGTGCCATTCAGCAATAAGGGCAGGGGATAAACTCTCCATGGAATCAATGGAATCCTTGGTAAAAAAACTTTATTCTTTGGATATAAACTATTCATGCCCCCATGGAAGGCCAGTTATGGTAGCAATAAATAAAGATAAATTGGGAAGGATGTTCTTAAGGAGCTAAATAGGATGAATTTAATATCAATACTTGAAAAATCTATCAAAATAGGGGTTGCAATAGGTGCACTTATCGCTTTTGCATCCATTTTAGCAATAAGTTACATGACCATCGAAGGAAGCACAGCTATTGTACTCTATATTGTTTGGTATTCTTCCCTTCTAACAGGAAGCGCAATGATTGTGTTAAGTTATTACACTTTAATTACAATACATAAAAAAATATCAAACGATGAAAATAATGTGGCTATTCCAACAAATGAAGGCAATATGCAACAAAATCCAATATCTGAATTATTGCCAAGCAATGAATCTTTAATATACGATATAATACTGGAGCATAACGGGGAAGTAAGGCAAAGCGCAATAATAAATGAGTCCAAAATGTCTAAAGCAAAAGTAAGCAGGATACTTTATTCCCTAGAAAAAAAAGGATTAATTATAAAAATGCGTTCTGGCATGGGGAATGTTATAAAAATAGTACGAAAAAAATGAAATGCTTTTCATTCTATGAAACTAGTTTCATAATACAATCCCAATATTAAATATGCTTTTTCAACCATATATTATTTGGTGATAAAATGGGCGAAAGTAAAAATTTTGAAACTTTTTTGTGGCTAATAATAGGGCTGTTTATAGTTGTTGCAGCAGTGGCAATAATACTTGCACTAATCTTTCCCTACAAAGGGTATTATGGGTATGGAATGATGGGCTTAGGTTATGGGATGATGGGATTTGGCATTTTGTTTATGCTAATTCCATTGATATTTTTTATACTGATATTTTATTTCATTATAAAAATAGTGTCTGATGAAAGTTCAAGTAAAATTCAATATAAAAGCGATGCCATGGAAATATTAAACCAACGCTATGCATCTGGGCAAATTACTGAAGAACAGTATAATCGTATAAAAGAAAAGATTAAACAAAATTGACTTTTTATTTTTATTTTTAAAATTGGCACTTAATAATTGCGTAAGCATTTAATTTTTGAATATAGATAAAGGGTTATGGAAATTGTAAGAGTACAGGATATAAGCCATTATCAGCAAATCCAAGAATTGCAGGTTAAAATATGGGGGCTTAAAACAGAACCTCCTGTGCCAATTCCCCTTATGGTTGCTATTAACAACAATGGTGGGCTTATCGAAGCTGCTTTCGAGGGTTCTAGGATCATTGGATTTACACTTGCATTTATCGGGAAAGATGAAAAAGGAAAATATCTTTATTCCCATATGGCTGGTGTTGATCCAGAATATAGAAACAGGGGGATTGGGTATAAACTCAAAATGCACCAATTCGAAATGGCAGAAAAGCTTGGATTTAAAGAAATACGGTGGACCTTTGATCCATTAAAATTGAGAAATTCTTATTTCAATACTAGAAAGCTAAAATCCTTTTGTTATGGTTACAAAATCAATTATTACGGTATAATGGGCAGCGAGGAAAACCAGAGGTCTGAATCGGATAGGATGTTTGCCCATCATTTTATAGGCAAAGAACCTGTAAATAACTTGAATTTTAATGAAGTGGAATTTGATATCGCTCACCCCTATAAAATAAAAAATGGAAAAGTTAGCAATGATATTTTATCTTATCCAATACCAAAAGATATATCTGCATTAAGTGATTCCGAGATCTATAAATGGAGGGTTGGCTTGAGAGAGGCAATAACAAAATTGGAAGGCCATAATTATATACTTGTAGATACCGTACCAAAAGAAGATTATGGATATCTAATATTTGTGAAGAAAAATATATCTGGGTTATTAAAATCTAATCAAAAAACCAATTTTTAAAACGAAAAGCGTTAATATAGGTATAAAAATGAGAGGTTATGAAATATATTGTTGTTACAGGAGGGGTATTATCTGGCCTTGGCAAAGGCATAACCACTTCCTCAATAGGAAAAATACTAATATCAGCAGGATTGAAAGTAATCCCCATAAAAATTGACCCATATATAAATTGTGATGCAGGTACAATGAACCCATACCAGCACGGAGAAGTTTTTGTACTCAATGATGGTGGTGAAGTTGACCTTGACTTAGGCAATTATGAACGTTTTATGGATATTGACATGAATAAAGATAACAATATTACTACTGGCAAAGTATACCTGAATGTAATAGAGAGGGAAAGAAAAGGTGAATACTTAGGTGAAACTGTCCAAATAATACCCCACATAACCAGTGAAATAAAATCCCTTATTAAAAAGGTAGGTACAAAATCAGGTGCAGATATTATTCTAATAGAAGTAGGAGGAACCGTAGGTGATATTGAATCAATGCCTTTTTTAGAAGCGTTAAGAGAACTTAAGTTAGAGGTAGGCGAAGATAATATATTATTTATCCATACTACGTTGGTTCCTGTTGTTGGCCCGGTAGGTGAACAAAAAACCAAGCCAACACAGCATTCAGTTAAAGAACTAAGGTCTATAGGGATAACCCCTAACATCATAATTGCACGAGGGTCATCAGAATTAACTGAAAATACAAAAAAGAAAATTTCGCTATTTTGTGAAGTGCCTGTAAACAATATAATAAGTGCTCCTGATCTAAAAACTGTTTACGAACTTCCACTTGTTTTTCAAAAGCAAAACTTATATGAAATAATAAAAAACAAACTAAGGTTGGTTTCTTCTGAACCTAATTTACAGGAATGGTACAAATTTGTTGAAAGGTTAAATTCACCTAAAAATGAAATAAGAATTGCAATGGTAGGCAAGTATAGTGCACTTAAAGATTCTTATATAAGCTATAGCGAAGCCCTAAACCATTGCAGTGCCGAAACTTCCACTAAAATTATAGTTGATATGATATCTGCAGAGCAATTCGAAAAAGGTAAAGATCCTGCAACTATATTGGAAAAATATGATGGCATTATTATTCCAGGTGGATTTGGAAATAGGGGAATAGAAGGAAAAATCAAGGCAATAACCTATGCACGGGAAAGCAAAAAACCCTTTTTAGGTGTATGCCTTGGTTTCCAGTTGGCTGTTATAGAATATTCCCGAAACCTCCTTAAACTAGATAATGCAAACAGTACTGAATTCAATGAAAGTACACCTTATCCAGTAGTTACTCTACTGCCCGAACAAAAAAACGTATCCATTAAAGGGGCTTCAATGAGATTGGGTTCTTCTAAGGTTCTCATTAAAGAGGGTACAAAGGCACATGAAATATACTCTTCAAATGTATGTTATGAAAGGCATAGGCATAGATATGAAATCAACCCTGATTACATACCTCAATTAGAAGAAAAAGGGTTCATTTTCAGTGGAACTGATGAGGAAAAAATAAGAATGGAAATCGCAGAATTAAAAAACCATCCCTTCTTTATTTGTACCCAATTCCACCCAGAATTAAAATCAAGGGTAATGAAACCTGCCCCTGTATTGTATTCTTTTGTTAAAGCATGCCTAAAAAAAGAATGATCACTTGCTCCATCTAACCAAAACTTCTTCCCTTTTGAATACGTAAACAGCAATTTCAAAAAGTATAATGTCTAGTATAAAAAGTATTGCCGAGAAAACAATCATTGGGTAAATCCCCATATTGTATTGGGCCATAATAAGCAATCCCAAAACAGGCAATATAACAATGCTCCCAATTTGTTGTGCGGCTTTTATATCATTAACCCTAGAAGATATGATCAACCCTGAAGTAGTAGCTAAAAAAGCATACAAAGGCCCTGTTATACATATAGATAAAATAGAATATGCATCTGGAAGATATATGGCATGGTTCATTACAAACGTCCCATAATCAACTAAAAAGGTAAAAGAAAGGAACGATATCATAAAAAGAAGTGTAACAGGTAAAAAAACAGCAATGATTTTTCCAAGCAAAATATCTCTATCTGTAATAGGTGCAGACAATAATACTTCTATGGTATTTCCATATTTTTCACCTATTAAGGAATGTGTAGCCAATACAACCGGCACCAAAGAAACTGAAAGCAAAAAATAAGGTATTACAAGGTGTTCTGCTACAATAACCAGGTTATTGTTGTAAACAAAGTTATTTGTATACATGAAAATAGGTATCCTATTTTCTATGGAAATTGAAAATACAATAAGTGTAGCCAAAAAGGTAATGAATATAGGGAAAGAAAGCAGTGTTAACCTCATGTATGTATTTTCCCATATTTCCTTAAGGTCTTTACGGGACATTATAGCGATTTTGTCAAACCCCATATTGCTTTTCACCAAATATTTTTATATAAAAATTTTCCAGATCATTTTCATAATTTTCTACTAGGTATACTTTAATATTGTTCTTGGATAACGCATCAATTACTTCCCAATTTTTATCCAATCCCCCTTTGATTTTTACTATTGTCTCACGTTGGTTAATGCCTTTTACCTCTATTATATCATCCCCTTTAATAATCCCCTCGATCTTTTGCTCTACAGGGGAATGCACAATATGTATTGACCTGTTAGTTTCATTTATAATCTTCTTATCCAAATCCTCTTTTGTGATATCTACAAGAATCCTCTTATTGATAAACAAAATCCTGCTTGATAAAGACATGGCCTCCACAAGGTTATGTGTAGACATAATAACAGTAACATTATCTTTTTTAAGAGTGGCAATCATATCCCTCACTTTTTTGGCCGATATGGGATCAAGGGAAGAGGTAGGTTCATCCATAATGAGGTATTTAGGGGAATGGAGCAAGGTCCTTGTTATTGACACCCTCTGTTTTGTACCTTTAGAAAGCTTTTTTACTTTGGTATTTAATATACTAGCCACATCAAATTTTTCAGCAATTTCTTTGATTTTAGCAATGGCTATATTGAAGTCAAGTCCATAAAGTTCACCAAAAAAAAGCAAATTGTCCAACACTGTCAAATTTTCATATAATCCTGAGTTTTCAGATAAAAAACCTATTTGTTTACGGACAACCATATCCTTACTTTCTATAGAGCCTATCTGGTAATCATCATAAACAATTTTTCCTGAATTTGGCTTTATTAGAGCTGATAACAATCTCAAAGTGGTAGTTTTACCTGCACCATTAGGGCCAAGCAATACTAGGTTTTCACCTTCTTTGACAACAAACGAGACATCATTTAATGCAATACGTTCACCAAATGATTTAGAAACATTACATACTTCAATCATTGATATCTATGTAATATATTTGTTACATCCCCCTTATACCTTTTTTGTTGTTTTGTTGCATGTTATTAAAAAATTATAATGGTGGGCACAAAAATTTATAGTTGAGGGGGTTGTGGGGGTTGAGGTGGTTGTATTGGTGGTTGGGATGAAGGAAATGATTGAAAATTTCCCATCATTGGGTTATAAACTTGCGTTCTATCTACATACTCATCAATCCCTCTGTATCCATTATGATAACCTAAAAAGGCTATAACCCACGCAACCAACATTATTATAAACCCTATAATCAATATCGTTACAACACCTGAAAGCATGTTTGTCCCAATACTTCCACTCTTCATCGATGAAAAAATTAAAGAATACATGCCTACAAAAACTACTATAGATGCAAAAATTGCTATAATTGGTGAAATTATAAGGTAAAGCCCTCCCGTTTTAAGTTTCTGTATGCCCCCTAAATCATCACCTAATTTTCTCAAAGAGGATGCAATCATAAAATATGAGACTATATATAACAAAAAGGCTAAAAAAAGTGCTATGAAATAAGCAGAACCAAGTGCATTTGTAGATGAAGTAGCCGTAGGAGTTGAAGTTGTGTTATTTAGAGTTGTAATATGGGATACTGTAGAAAAAAGAGGCAATATATATAAAATCCCTACTATGGCACCTATAATGAGAAATACAAAAGAAAGCAAAGTTACAATGGCAGTAGCTTTAAAAAACCCTTTGCTAGGAATAGGCTGGTCTGATAGTTTTAGAAGCCCAATAGAAACTAAAATAATGCCAACCATTTGTATAAAAACACCAATGGCAATAATAGTAAGTATAACCCCCAAAAACATTACAAATAAACCAGTCCTTAAAAGGCTCAAACTCTCCCTACTAACAGGCTGCCCTTGGTTTGGCATATAGCCTGCAACAGGTGGATTAGCATACGGATTTGTTGACATGAAATTAATCACAACTTATATTTATATATAATTTTTCATTATGTAAAATTACAATGATGGATGATGATTGATGTTTACAAACAAATTTTTATAGATTGAAAAATACTCCAAAATCAATAATATAACAAACAGAATCCATTCATCCCCTATTTATCTGCAAAGGGCAAATTTTTGATGAAAAATATTGTACCTTAATCTATCCCATAATCTAAAACATTAATGCCAATAAATAAAAATACTTTTATTGGTTAACTTATCCCTATGAAATTAGAGGGGCTAGCATATAACCTTGATGTTCTTGTTCCAGTTAGCATTGAAATCAATAAACATAGTGTAACAAAAATAACAAAAATAACAAAAACAAAATCAAAAAAAATATTTTTGCCTCCTTTTGTCAATTCCCATATTCATATAGGTGATGCTGGTATATTATTAGAGCCAACAAGGGAGGTAAAAAGTACGGTTGCACCTCCTGATGGATTGAAATATAAAGGATACAAAGAAATCCCCATAAAAGATAGAATGAAAAATGCACATTATTATATCAAAGAAATGGTAAAAGAAGGGACTCTATTGTTCGTTGATTTTAGGGAGGAAGGCATTTTAGGAATTAAAAGTTTATTAAAATTAAGCAAATCCATAAAAAACTATTCATTAATTTTAGGAAGGCCTAACCAAATGGTGTATGATAAAAATGAATTGGATAATATATTGGATTATTCTGATGGGCTCGGGTTAAGTGGCATGGCAGAATGGAACTTCAGTGAATTGAATAAAATAAGAAAACACACAAAAGAAAGAAAAAAGTTATTTGGAATCCATGTAAGTGAAGACAAAAGAGAAGATATTTCTAAAATAATCTCTCTAAAGCCTGATTTTATTGTGCATATGACTCTATCTACAGAAGAAGATATAAAAAAAATATCCATGAATAATATCCCTGTTGTTGTATGCCCAAGATCCAACCTGCTTTTTGGCAATATACCTCCTGTAGATATCATGCTGAAGCATAACGTTAAAGTTATGATAGGCACGGACAATTCTTTTCTAAATTATCCCTCCATCTTCAGGGAAATGGAATTTGCTTACAAGTTGTTTCACAGAAAAGGTGTCACAGCCAAAGACATCCTAAAAATGGCTACTATTGCCTCATATAAAACATTTGACTTTCCATGGAAATCGGACGTGGAAGAAATGAATTCCTTTATAGTTTACAATGCATCCAAATACGATCTAAAAAACATTGATTACAGTATAGTAAATTTTGGAACATCGAGAAAAATAGAAATGAGTTTCTTAAGGGGTAGTAGAGTATTTATTGATAACCTCTAATACTTCCTGTGCATGTGCAGATACATTGACTTTTGGAAATACAGCTATGATTTTTCCGTCTTTGCCAATAACATATGTTACCCTCTTAGAAGTAAGTACACCCTCTGCACCATATTTCTTTGAAACCGATTTGTCAACATCAGTAAGCAAAGTAAAAGGCAAGCTATATTTTGCCTTGAATTTTTCATGCCTTGCCACAGGGTCATAGCTAACTCCTAAAACTTCAATGCCTTTATCCTTGAATAATTGAAATGAATCACGAAAAGAGCATGCCTCTTTTGTGCATCCTGGCGTAAAATCTTTAGGATAAAAGTATAAAACTACCACTTTACCCTCAAAAGACTTTAGCGAAACATCCTTGCCCTCACTCGATGGAAGGGTAAAATCTGGTGCTTGAGAACCTATCTCTAACAATGCCATACAAATACCTCATTAAAATGGATATAATAGTTCTAAATAAAGCTTTCTTATTGTAAAGATATGCTCCCACCAATATACATAGAAGAAACTAATGAATACGCTTCCAATTCATATCCACTGTAATTTGAAACCCCTGCAGGGACTGTTGATATTATTTCAATCTGATCCCCTGCGCTTACTAAAACTGAAGAGGGTGCACTAACCCATTTTCCAGATGAAAAGGTATAGTTTTGCCCTGATTGTGTAGTGAAAATAAAATAAACGCTCCAAGGTATATTTGCATTTGAGGTGGAATTCACTACTTTAAGCCCTAAGTCGCTTAAAGATATTCCATTAGAGGCTGTTGATACTATAACAGATTCCTGAAGGGTATCTCCTACTTTTGATGGTGTACTTACCATTCCAAAAGACACAATATTTGGTGTACTTCCAGGGCCGTTAGAAAGGCTATTAACCATAGACACTGCTAAAAAATAATCTACAGCATATAACACAACTACCACTAAAACTACTATCACTATAGCAATGGCAATCCATTTTTTATTGCTAGATGGTGGTTCCTGTTGAATAGGCATTTGTTGACCATTATACATTTTATATCCCCCTACTATTCTATATTTTTCCATATATTTATATATTATTATTCCAACTGTTTGGTTGTCCAGTAATGTAATATGCCTATAGAATCAATGATGAAAAAGGGTGGCAAAGTTGCAAATATTTTAAGTATATGCATTTCAATCAATAAGTGTGTATTCAGAAAATAAAATAAGCAAAATTAAAAAAAGGAAAAAAACGCAAGATGATTTTCAAGTATGGTACCACGTTTTCGATATGCGTACTTATAGGACAATAGAAAAACTAATCAGCAACAAGGTGATAAAATCTATCGATTATCCTATTTCAACAGGTAAAGAAAGTGATGTCTACCGTGCATCAACATATGAAGGGGCATATTACGCAGCAAAGATATACAAAATAACCTCCTCCTCGTTCAAAAACATCCCTTTTTACATCTTTAAAGACAAAGTTATGCAACAAGTTAAAAACAATAGGTCTAACTTTGTTTATCAGTGGGCTAAAAGAGAATATAAAAACCTTACAATATTGTACGAAAACAACATACCAGTCCCAAAACCTATAAAAGTTTGGAAAAACATACTTTTAGAGGAATTACTAGGTGAAGAGGGAATTGCATACCCAATAATGAAAAATTGCCAGTGCGAATTAACCAAGGATTTATGGGAGGATTTAACTTCTACCATAGATAAAATGTACAACAAAGCAAAAATTGTACATGGTGATCTCAGTGAATACAACATCTTAATGTCAAAAGAAATGAAATATTATATAATTGATGTTGGGCAAGCCATGGATGTTGACAATCCCTCTTCAGAACTATACTTAAAGAAAGATCTAACAACCATCGGTAATTACTTTATAAAGAAGAATGTAATTATTGATATTGAAGATGCAATAAAGCATATCTTAAGAAGGTGATTTAATGCCAATATTTTATGTTAGAATCCCAGAAAATCGTATAGGTGTTTTGATTGGGCCAAACGGAAGCACAAAAGAACTGATAGAAAAGGCAGGCAAATCGAAGATAACAATAGATTCAGAATCAGGGGATATACAAATAGGATATGAGGATCCTTTCTTAGGGTTAAAATGTAGGGATGTAGTTACAGCAATAGGAAGAGGGTTTTCCCCTATAAATGCAATGAAGTTGTATGACCCTAACACATACCTATACATCATGAACATCAATGATTTTGCAAGAGATAAAAAGAACCATCTGAGGAGGATAAGGGCAAGGGTAATCGGTACGAATGGAAAAACTAAGAAATACATAGAAAAAGAAACAAATACAATACTCTCTATATATGGAAGCACAGTTTCTGTAATAGGGACTCTTGAAATGGTAGAAATAGTAAAAGAATCCTTAACTCTTTTAATGAGAGGAAGTGAACACAGTACAATCTACAGGCTAATAGATAGGCGTGTCAAAGAGGCACTGATCAATGGATGACAAAACATTGTCTTTTGTAAAAGAAAAATTTCTTGATTATTATAAAAACGTGTCCTGGGAACATGAAAATTATCTGGAAATTAACAAAAGGGAATTCGCTTTCACCTATTTTAATAAACCTGGCATGGATAGGGGCCTTTATTTTGAAACACCAGAAAAACTAAAAGAACATATTTTGAGCACTGTCCCATCAAATGCTTATTATTCCTCCTCTTATTACTCTATCAATATATCAAACAAGCCCAAATTTGAAGGGGCAGATCTAATATTCGACATCGATAGCGATCACCTGCCTAGTGGGGATAGCATGGAATATAATGAAATGATAAATCGTGGTTACCAAGAGATTAAAAAATTAGCAATGGAAATTTTATTAAATGAATTTGCAATAAATGAAAAAAACATAATGATAACATTTTCGGGGAAAAGGGGTTTTCACATACACATAAATGATCCTATCTACATACCTTTATTATCTAAAGAAAGAAAGGCTCTTTCTTCATATGTATCTGCCACTTCTTTATATTTCATGTTGAAAAATCCTCCACCAAAATTGCCATCGAATGCAATAACTAAAATGGCTATTGATTATATAGAAAATGAGGTTATATCCAAAAACAAAGAAATGAAAAAAAATTATGATAAAAATAAAAAAAATGAAAATGTTTTCTTATTCATTCAAAAAAATAAAAGCAAATACAATGTCAATATTGATCCCAAAGAAATCACTAATAAAATTGCCATACATATTGATGCCCCTGTTACAGGTGATATCAGAAGGTTGATTAGATTGCCATTATCTCTACACCAGAAAAGTGGATTTTTTGTGCAAAAAATCCCTCTGGATTTCATTAAAAGCAATGAGGCTTTCAATCCATTCAAAGAAGCAACCTTCAAAAAATGGAATGATGAGTATGTAAAAATAAAAGCAACTAAAGATATAAACCTAAAGATAAGCGATAAAAAATATGAGTTTAAAAAAGAAGAAGTTAAATCCCTCCCGTGCACACTAGCAATATTTTTGATCACCAATGAAATGGCATGCATTGTATAACTTTTTTAAAATTACATTATGAAAAAGTAAAAAAAAATCAATGATAATAGAAAAGTTAATTTAAATAAGATGTGTTTAAAATCACATATGCCCAAGCCATATGTATATATAAATTGTGCAATGTCAATCGATGGGAAGTTATCCTTAAAAAATGGAATGCCTATAAGTATTTCAGATGAAGAAGATTTAAAAAGAGTGCATCAATTAAGGTCAAGCGTGGATGCCATACTAATAGGTGCAAATACTGTTATAAACGATGATCCCTCTTTAAGAGTTAAAGAAAAATACGTTGAAAATCCCAAACAACCCATAAGGATAATACTTGATGGCAAAGGCAGAATCAACGACAACGCAAGGGTTTTAGACGGTTCTTTGGAAACATGGATATTAACATCAAAAAACAATCCCAAAGAATACCTAAAAGCAAAGAAGGTTATATTTGAAAAAGAAAATATAAGCGTTTATGAAATCCTAAAATATTTAGAAAGCAATGGGATTTCCAAATTGCTTGTAGAAGGAGGTGGCACCATAATAAGTGAGTTCATAACGGAAAATGCATTCGATCTATTAACAATTTATGTTGGCAATATAATCATAGGTGAAAATGCCCCTTCAATAGTAAGGGCATTCACAGCATCATCTGAAAAAGAAACAATTAAATTGCAACTTTTAAAAACAGAAACTAAAAAAAATGGCATCCTTTTATACTATTCCCCAATATGATAAAAAGGAAAATAAAAATGGTTCAGTAAATAAAATTTATGTAATATATAATAAAACTTATTTTAAATATTTGGCATGTTTATAATGCCGTTAAAAAAACTTTTTATAATTTGTTAGTCAGGTATTAGTGTAACAGTTAACTTTAAATTTAAGTAAATATTGTCTATTTCCGATAACCATGGAAGAAACCGTTAGTGAAATCAAAGAAAATCCTGTTCAAAGCAAGTCAATATCAAAGAATGATTTTGTTTACATTGATGTGGATGAATTTGCGGTAGATGAGAATAATAAAGAAGAGCTTATCGATACTACCATAAAAGAAAACGATGTTAATAATACACTTAAAAAAAATAAATACGCACCATATGGTATAATTGTAGGGGCTTCCTTTGTATTCAAAGCATTAGAAGATGAATTAGAAAAAATGGAAATAGGGCAGGAAAGCATTTTTACATTCACACCTGAGCAAACATACGGTAAAAAAGATCCGGAATTAATAAAGCTATACCCTATCCAAGAAGTTTTGAAAGTTATAGCAAAATACAAATTAGATATAACCCCTGCGGTAGGTGTAGAACTTCCCATGCCCTTTAAAGAGGATGAATATGGTGAACCTACATTCAGGACTGGTAAAATTTTAATGCTTACTGCTGGTAGAGCCCGAATTGATTTCAACAACAAATACAGTGGGAAGAATATTAAAATGAAAGTAAAATTACTGAAAAAAGTTGAAACTATACCAGAAAAAATAAAATTGATCATTGAACATTATTACTCAAACGCAGATGATTTTGTTATAGAAGATAAAGGCAATGAAATCGTAATAAACATGCCAGAAAGGACATGGAATGACCACAATTGGTTCCACAGCAAGGAAGAAATAACCACAAAAATAAGGGAATACGTAGATAAAAAGAAAAAAATATCCTACATAGAAACACATCTTGGTATTGAAGAGCCAAATAAAGAAAATATAACAGAAGGAAGCAAATCTACTGAGAATCAAGAAATGCAAAATACTTCATCGTAGAACTTTTAGATTTTTTATTATTTAATTTTGTTAGATATGTTATGGATGGGTTAGTGTAACCTTATTGATGTAAATTAGAATGTTACTCTACACATTTTGAATTTACAGCAAATTAGCACATTACCAATTACAAAAACGCAAAACTCTTGTTTTCTGTTGCGCCAAGCAAAAAGAATATTGATTATACCTATACTTGTCATAAGCTTAGTAGAAATCCTTTTTTATCTAATTGTTTTCTTCCTCTGTATAGGAAATGATTTCGGGATAGCACACTTGTCATGTAAAAATTTATATAAAGCAAAAGTATAAATTTGAAATATGGTAAATGAGCTTTTTGAAAGAATTGACAACATAGGGAAAAGGACAAGGCTAAAAAGATTATTGTATCAACATGGTGTAAAAAATGGCAAAGTAATTCTATTGCCAATAGACCAAGGGCTAGAACATGGCCCCATCGATTTTTTCGCTAATCCTGATAGTTTGGATCCTAATTTTCAACTTGAGTTAGCTAAAAAAGGTGATTTTTCAGGCATTGTATTCCACATTGGGTTGGCTGAAAAGTATATGAAGGAATATGCTGGAGATGTACCATTGGTACTCAAATTGAATGGAAAAACAGCGATCCCTTCAGACAAGGAGGCTTTTTCAGGATTGACTGGAACTGTAGAAGACGCAGTTAGGCTCGGTGCCGATGCAATTGGCTATACTTTATATGTAGGGTCTCCTAGGCAAGATGAGGATTTCCAGCAATTCATGGAAGTAAGAGAAGAAGCCGAAAGGTATGGTATGCCTATAATCATGTGGGCGTATCCAAGAGGTGAACCTATTGAACAAAAAGGTGGAAGGGATTCAATCTATGCAGTGGATTATGCTGCGAGGGTAGCATGTGAATTAGGAGCAGATATCGTTAAGATTAACTACCCCATTATTGATGAATCCAAAAAAAATCTCTATCCTGGTAAATATAAGGAAGTTAATTATACAAGTGAAGAAGCATTTAGCAAGGTCGTTAAATCTGCAGGCAGGACTATGGTGTTGGTATCAGGTGGAGAAAAAATGTCTGATGACGAGTTAATAAACAAAGTTGAAATGTCCATGAAAGGTGGTGCTACAGGCATAATATTCGGAAGAAACATGTGGCAAAGGAAAATGGAAGAGGCTCTTTCACTTACCAAAAGAATAAAAGAAATTATGAGCAGGTATTGATGAAGGAAATACTAAACAAACCCTTTAAAACCTTTCATTATTATTTTATTTTATATGCCTTACTATTGTTCATAATCCCTGCAATAGGATCTTTAAATCTTTTGAAGTATGCGAATTATACAATAATCTCTGTTATTTGGATTGCTTATGCAATATGCATCCTTTTTTTTTATATTTATGAAATAAGGGCATTGCCATACAAAATAGTGCCCAAAGGCAATACAATAATACTCAAAATGTTATGGAAAAACATTATTATAAATGCCAAATCCAATAATGTATCCTTAACTCCGAACACACCTAAAGACATTAACCTATTATACCCATATGCAGGAATATTAACAATAAAAAAAGAATACAAAAAAATGGAGTTTATTGTAGATTATAAAAGCATAGAAAATTATTTCAAAAAGCCATGATGTATGTATACCAAATTTACTATAAAATTTTAAATAAAAGCGATGAGTAAAGATATCGAGAAAAACTATATGCACCAAAGTTCTTTTTTAAACAAATACAAACGATTTTTGCACATTATAGGCCCTGCTTGGATTGTAATGATCGCAGATATTGATGTAGGAAGCATAATAACTGGTATTCAAAGCGGGGCACAATACGGTTACTCTCTGATATTTATAAATATAATATTGATAATCCCACTCTTTATAGTCCAAGATGCTTCAGGGAGGTTAGGCATTGTAACCAAAAAAGGCATAGGGGAATTGATAAGAGAACGTTATGGTTCTAAAATTGCTATTCTATCCTCATTTCCAATGGCTATAACAGACATAATCTCTTACATGGTAGAATATGCAGGTATGGGCATAGGTCTTATGGTTCTAGGATTGCCTGTTATTGAATTTTTACTTATTATTTTTTTATTGCACATGATGGTAATAATAACAAGAAGCTATAACGTAGCTGAAAAGATTCTAATGCCTTTATCGGTATTGCTTCTATTGTTTATAATTATTGTAGGCATTATAAGCAAACCAAATTTTAAATCCCTTGTTTTTATTGGATTCAATCCAATCAATTTAACAGGAAATGCCAACTATGATTATTTAATGCTTGCCAATATAGGTGCTGTATTAATGCCCTTTATGTTATTTTTCCAAAGCGGCGCTGTTGCAGAAAAAAATGCGCAGATAGAGGATATAAAACACGAAAGAATGGAAACATTCATAGGTGCCATTGTTAGCCAATTAATGATGGTCGCTTTGATCGTTGTAGGAACTAACTTTGATAGTACACAATTCACCAAAGAGGCAATTATAAAAGCAATGTCTAGTATTGGTACAATAGCAGTTTATCTCTTTGGAATCGCCCTTATTATTGCAGGGTTTTTTGCACTCATTGTAATATCATTAGGTTCTGCATGGGGCGTTGTTGAATCCTTAGGAATAAAAAGATTTTCTAAACAAATGCTTTTGGTCTATGCCATCGAATCGATCCCTTCTCTTGTTTATATATCCCTTTTTTCCACTTCTGTAACATTTGTTATAAATCTTATGATATTGCTTGTATTTACGTTGGTTGTACCTACTATATGCATAGGATTACTTGTAGGAAACAAAAAAATAATGGGTAAATATGCATATAAAAAATGGGAGATTTCTTTATATTGGGCTATGATTGCAATAGTAGAAATCAGCGGGTTATTTGTAATATTTTTATAATCTTTAATCTTATATGTTAAATGTTAAAATGTTGAAATAAGGTTGTAAATCTTATTTATAAAAACTTTTATATAGCTATTGTTCATAAATTGTAGCATGTATTCATATCCCCAAAATCCACAAGATGTTGCTATATCTGAAATAACGTCTAATATATCCTTAAGCAAAATATTGCTTATTGTTATTATGGCTATAGTTGGCTTAGATGCTATATGGAATGTTTATTTGATTATCCTTTTTGGAACAATATTCCAATATCTATTAAATATAGGAATAAGTGTGGTTGCAATAATCATTCAACTATTTCTGCTTAACAAAATAAATGAAGCAGAAAACTATGCTAAAATGAGGAACTTATTGCCATTAAACAATATACTAAACGATATGACAGTAATTGTTCTATCTTTTATATTTGGGGTAATCATTGTTGGCTTTCTGTTATAT
>Ga0080006_1079754_pt1 | contig 39221 bp, 34 predicted proteins | sample RS3BMetagenome_FD_69209 | JGI IMG/M metagenome (GOLD analysis project Ga0080006, IMG submission 69209) | Ferric oxide microbial mat and aquatic microbial communities from Rainbow Spring, Yellowstone National Park, USA - RS3B (SPADES... ...
CCCCCCCCCCTTCCCCGGTGTGGGGCGCCCCCTTTTTTTCCCTCGAGGCCGGCTGCCGCGCCGGGGCCATCCGGCTGATCGCCCCCCGCCACGAGCAGACTGCCGCCTTCGCGGCGGAGGGATGGTCGAAGGTGACGCGGGTGCCAGGCGTGGCCGCGCTCACCGCCGGTCCGGGCGTGACCAACGGAATGAGCGCGATGGCAGCCGCCCAGCAGAACCAGTCGCCTTTGGTGGTGCTCGGTGGCCGGGCGCCCGCCGGGCGGTGGGGCATGGGCTCGCTGCAGGAGATCGACCATCTGCCGTTTGTGGCGCCCCTGACCCGCTTCGCCGCCACCGCTGAGTCGCCCGATGCCGCGGGCCGACTGGTCGACGAGGCCCTGCGGGCGGCCGCCGGCGCCCCGTCGGGGGTGGCATTCGTCGATTTCCCCATGGACCACGTGTTCTCCACGGCGCAAGATCAGGGCCGCCCCGGGGCTCTCACCGACATGCCACCGTCCCCGGCTCCGGACGGGAACGCCCTGGACCGGGCGGCCAGTCTGCTGGCGGCGGCGCGCCGGCCGGTGGTCATGGCGGGCACCAACGTCTGGTGGGGGCGCGGGGAGGCGGCGCTGCTTCGCCTCGCCGAGCAATGCCAAATCCCGGTGCTGATGAACGGGATGGCCCGCGGCGCGGTGCCCGCCGACCATCCGTTGGCCTTCTCGCGGATGCGGGGTAAAGCGTTGAGCGGGGCCGACGTTGCGCTCGTCGTCGGCGTGCCGATGGACTTCCGGCTGGGCTTCGGCGGGGTGTTCGGACCACAGACCCGGCTCGTCGTCGCGGACCGCGTCGAGCCCGAACGCAGACATCCCCGCCCGGTCGAGGCCGAGCTCTACGGCGACCTGACGTCGATGCTCTCGGCGCTGGCTCCGGGCTCAGCGGGCGGTCGGACCGACCGCCGGAACTGGGTCGACGAGCTGCGAACGGCCGAGACCGCGGCGCGCGACCTGGAAAAGGCCGAGCTCGCAGATGCCCGTATACCGCTGCACCCGATGCGGGTTTACGCCGAATTGGCGCCGCTGCTGGATCGCGACGCCATCGTGGTGATCGACGCGGGTGATTTCGGGTCCTACGCCGGTCGGGTGATCGACAGCTACCTGCCGGGCTGCTGGCTGGACAGCGGGCCGTACGGCTGCCTGGGTTCGGGTCCCGGTTACGCCTTGGCCGCCAAGCTGGCCCGGCCCGACCGGCAGGTCGTCCTGCTGCAGGGCGACGGCGCATTCGGGTTCAGCGGCATGGAATGGGACACCCTGGTCCGGCACAACGTGCCGGTCGTGTCGGTGATCGGCAACAACGGGATCTGGGGGCTGGAGAAACACCCCATGGAAGCGCTGTATGGCTATTCGGTGGTGGCGGAGTTGCGACCGGGCACGCGCTACGACGAGGTGGTGCGTGCGCTGGGCGGCCACGGTGAGTTGGTGGCCGAGCCCGACGAGCTTCGGCCTGCCCTGGAACGTGCCTTCGGCAGCGGCCTGCCCGCCGTCGTCAACGTGCTCACCGACCCGAACATCGCCTACCCGCGCCGCTCCAACTTGGCGTGATCCCGGGGTCTCACAGGGCGCTCACGCCGGTACGCCGGTCACGTACGGTTGATCTGTGTCAAAGACCACCCGCACCCAGCCCGGCCGTATGAGCAGCCGCTTCTGGCGGTTGCTGGGCGCCAGCACCGAAAAGAACCGCAGCCGCTCCCTTGCCCAGGTAACCGCTGCGTCGGAGTACGACGAAGAGGCCGCGGCTCTCAAAGACGACCAGCTGCGCAAAGCGACCGGACTGCTCAAGCTCGACGATCTCGCGGAGTCCGAGGACATCCCGCAGTTCCTCGCCATCGCCCGCGAAACGGCCGAACGGACGACCGGGCTCCGTCCCTTTGATGTGCAGTTGCTGGGCGCGTTACGCATGCTGGCCGGCGACGTGATCGAGATGGCCACGGGCGAGGGCAAGACGCTGTCCGGTGCGATCGCGGCGGCCGGATACGCCCTTGGCGGGCGGCATGTGCACGTGGTGACCATCAACGACTACCTGGCCCGCCGCGACGCGGAGTGGATGGGCCCGCTGCTGGAGGCCATGGGGCTGACCGTCGGCTGGATCACCGCGGAGTCGACGAGCCGGCAGCGCCGGGCGGCCTACGGCTGCGACGTCACCTACGCCTCGGTCAACGAGATCGGCTTCGACGTGCTGCGCGATCAGCTGGTGACGGATGTCGCCGACCTGGTGTCGCCCAACCCCGACGTGGCCCTGATCGACGAAGCCGACTCCGTTCTGGTCGACGAAGCCCTGGTGCCCCTGGTGCTGGCGGGCACCAGCCACCGCGAGACGCCGCGGCTGGAGATCATCAGGCTGGTGGGCGAGCTGGAGGAGGGCATCGACTACGACACCGACTCCGACAGCCGCAACGTTCACTTGACCGACAGCGGGGCGCGCAAGGTCGAGAAGGAGCTCGGCGGCATCGACCTGTACTCCGAGGAGCACGTCGGCACCACGCTGACCGAGGTGAACGTGGCGCTGCACGCGCATGTGCTGCTGCAGCGCGACGTGCACTACATCGTGCGCGACGACGCGGTGCACCTGATCAACTCCTCGCGCGGGCGCATCGCGCAACTGCAGCGCTGGCCCGACGGCCTGCAGGCGGCCGTGGAGGCCAAGGAAGGAATCGAGACCACCGAAACCGGTGAGGTGCTCGACACCATCACCGTGCAGGCATTAATCAACCGCTACGCAACCGTGTGCGGCATGACCGGTACCGCATTGGCCGCCGGTGAGCAGCTGCGCCAGTTCTACAACCTCGGGGTGTCGCCGATTCCGCCGAACAAGCCCAACATTCGCGAGGACGAATCCGACCGCGTCTATATCACCGCGGCGGCTAAGAACGACGCGCTCGTCGCCCATATCGCCGACGTGCACGCGACCGGGCAGCCCGTACTGGTGGGCACCCGCGACGTCGCCGAGTCCGAGGAACTGCACGAGCGGCTGCTGCGCCGCGGAGTCCCCGCGGTCGTGCTGAACGCGAAAAACGACGCCGAGGAGGCGAAGGTGATCGCCGAGGCCGGGGAGTTCGGCAGGGTCACGGTCTCCACCCAGATGGCCGGGCGCGGCACGGACATCCGGCTCGGCGGATCCGACGAGGCCGACCATGACCGGGTCGCCGAGTTGGGCGGGCTGCATGTCGTGGGTACCGGCCGGCATCACACCGAGCGGCTGGACAACCAGCTGCGCGGGCGGGCCGGGCGCCAGGGCGACCCGGGGTCGTCGGTGTTCTTCTCGAGCTGGGAGGACGACGTCGTCGCGGCCAACCTCGACCGCAGCAAGTTGCCCATGGAAACCGACGAGGACGGGCGGATCGTCAGCCCGAAGGCGGCCGGAATGCTCGACCATGCGCAGCGGGTGGCCGAAGGTCGGATGCTCGACGTGCACGCGAACACCTGGCGGTACAACCAGTTGATCGCCCAACAGCGCGCGATCATCGTCGACCGTCGTAACACCTTGCTGCGCACAGCAACCGCGCGCGAGGAACTTGCCGAACTGGCGCCCCGGCGGTACGAGGAGCTGTCTCAGGCCATGTCCGAGGACGATCCCGAATCACGCCTGGAGAAGATCTGTCGGCTGATCATGCTGTACCACCTCGACCGGGGCTGGGCTGACCACCTGGCGTATCTGGCCGACATCCGCGAGAGCATCCACTTGCGCGCGCTGGGCCGGCAGAACCCGCTGGACGAGTTCCACCGCCTTGCGGTCGACGCATTCGCGTCACTGGCCGCCGACGCGATCGAGGCGGCGCAACAGACTTTCGAGACCGCAAACGTCCTCGAGGAGGAGCCGGGCCTGGATCTGTCCAAACTGGCGCGGCCGACATCGACGTGGACCTACATGGTCAACGACAACCCCCTGTCCGACGACACGCTGTCCACCCTGAGCCTGCCCGGAGTGTTCCGGTAGGCGGGCGTCGGTGCCCCGCGGGTACCCAGCGGGCACCCGGTGTGAAGCTGGCTTCACACCGGTGTCCGAGCGTGAAGCCAGCTGCACGCTCGGGTGTTGGCCGGTCCGTTTGGCGATCTCCAACACCGCCGCGTTAAGGTCACCGCCCATGGAGCCGGTGCGTCCGCCCGATCGGGTGCTCACAGTGCCCAACGCGCTCAGCACCATCCGCTTGGCGCTCATCCCCGTGTTCGTCTACGCGTTGCTGTTCGCCCACGCCAACGGGTGGGCGGTGGCAATCCTGATGTTCAGCGGCGCCTCGGACTGGGCCGACGGCAAGATCGCCCGGCTGCTCGACCAATCCTCGCGGCTGGGTGTCCTGCTGGACCCGGCAGTCGACCGCCTCTACATGCTGACCGTTCCCATCGTTTTGGCACTCGACGGGATCGTGCCATGGTGGTTTGTCATCGTCCTGCTGGCGCGCGACGGGCTGCTGGCCGCGTCGCTGCCGGTGCTGAGGAGCCGTGGGCTTTCCGCGCTGCCGGTCACCTATGTCGGCAAGGCCGCGACCTTCGCCTTGATGGCCGGCTTCCCGCTCGTGCTCCTGGGCACCTGGCACGCCTTAAATGTTTCGTGGAGCCGGGTGGTAGGGGCCTGTGGCTGGGGCTTCCTGGGGTGGGGTATGTATGCCTACCTATGGGCTTTTGTGCTGTACGCGGTGCAGATCGCCCTGGTGGTGCGCCGGATGCCCAAAGTCAAGCACCGCGCGCGTCAACCGGTCAGCGGACGGGCAGGTGAGCATGGCTGACCGTCTGCTCGGCGGCTATGACCCCGACGCCGGCCACAGATCCCACGAAGCAGCGCGGCCGCAACGCATCCCGGTGCCCTCACTGCTGCGCGCACTGTTGTCGGAGCACCTCGATCCCGGCTATGCCGCGGCGGCCGCCCGGCGTACCGCCGCGCCGCCGAGTGGGCGGCAACGCGCCTTCGGCTGGTTGTGGCAGGCGCTGGCCGCGCTGCTCATCGCCACGGTGTTCGCGGCCGCGGTCGCGCAGGCCCGCTCGGTGGCACCCGGTGTGCGCACCGCCCAGCAGCTGCTGGTGCGCAGTGTGCGCTCGAAGGAAGCCGCGGCCACCAAGCTGGCCCAGCGGCGCAGTGCGCTGTCCACCCGGGTCGATGACGTGCAACGGCTCGCGCTCGCCGACAACGCCGAGGGCCAGCGGCTGCTGAGCCGTATCGACGCGCTCAGCCTGGCGGCGGCCAGCACACCGATCATCGGCCCGGGTCTTTCGGTGACGGTGACAGATCCCGGTGCCGGCCCGAACCTGTCCGACGTGTCCAAGCAGCGGGTCAACGGCAGCCGGCAGATCATCCTGGACCGCGACCTGCAACTGGTCGTCAACTCGCTGTGGGCGAGCGGCGCCGAGGCCGTCTCGGTCGGCGGAGTCCGGATCGGGCCGAACGTGACCATCCGCCAGGCCGGCGGCGCGATCCTGGTCGACAACAACCCCACCAACAGCCCCTACACGATCCTCGCGGTCGGGCCGCCGAACGCGCTGCGAGACGCGTTCGACCGCAGTCCCGGCCTGCAGCGTCTGCGGCTTTTGGAGGTCTCCTACGGTGTCGGCGTGACGGTCCGCGTCGCCGACGGCCTCTCACTGCCCGCCGGATCGACCCGCGACGTCAAATTCGCCAAACCGATTGGGCCGCAATGACCGGAGCTCTCAGCAGATGGACGCAGACGGGGGGCCGAAAATGATCGGTATCGCGGCGCTGGTGCTCGGTATCGTGCTGGGCCTGATCTTTCACCCCGCGGTTCCCGAGGCCGTCCAGCCCTACTTGCCGATCGCGGTGGTCGCGGCGCTGGACGCCGTCTTCGGTGGGCTGCGTGCTTACCTGGAACGGATCTTCGACCCGAAAGTCTTCGTGATTTCTTTCGTCTTCAACGTCTTGGTGGCCTCGCTGATCGTCTATGTCGGCGACCAACTGGGCGTCGGCACGCAGTTGTCGACCGCCATCATCGTTGTCTTGGGTATCCGCATCTTCGGCAACGCCGCTGCGCTGCGGCGCCGGCTGTTCGGGGCGTGACGGCGGTGAAGTGCATGTGAGCGAGAACCCGGAAGATCGCGGCGCCGACGAAAGTCGTGCGGAGCCGACCCAGGCCGATTCGAAGGCCGAAGCCAAACCCGCCGAAGCCCGGCAGCGTGGTCGCCACGAGTTGCCGACGAATCGACCGCGCCCGGAAATCGGGCCGGTGCACCGCGGGGGACCGTCCGCGCTGCTGCGGGGCGGTCGCACCCGACTGGTGTTCGGAGTGCTGGCGATCCTGCTGTGCATCGTCCTCGGGGTCGCCATCGCCACCCAGGTCCGTCAGACGAAGTCCGGCGACTCGCTGGACACCGCCCGCCCGGCAGACCTGTTGGTGCTGTTGGATTCGTTGCGCCGGCGTGAGGCTACCCTCGAAACCGAAGTCAGCGAACTGCAGAACACACTGAACTCGCTGCAGGCGTCCGGCAACACCGATCAGGCTGCCATCCAGGCCGCACAGGACAGGCTCGCCGCCCTGTCCATCCTGGTCGGCGCCATCGGCGCCACCGGGCCGGGCATCACTGTCACGATCGAGGACCCGGGACCGGGGGTCTCGCCCGAGGCAATGCTCGACGTGATCAACGAGTTGCGCGCTGCCGGCGCCGAGGCAATCGAGGTCAACGACGCGCACCAGTCCGTGCGGGTGGGCGTCGACACGTGGGTGGTCGGCGCCCCCGGCTCGCTGATCGTCGACGCCAAGACGTTGTCGCCGCCGTATTCGATTCTGGCGATTGGCGATCCGCCGACCCTGGCCGCGGCGATGAACATTCCCGGTGGCGCGGAGGACAGCATCAAGCGGGTCGGCGCGCGGATGTCCGTGCAGCAGGTGAACCGAGTGGACGTGACCACCTTGCGGCAACCGAAACAGCACCAATACGCTCAGCCCGTCAAGTAAGCATCCGATCAGAACAGGATTACTCGTGAGCGATATCCCGTCCGACCTGTACTACACCGCCGAGCACGAGTGGGTTCGCCGAAGTGGTGATGACGTCGTGCGGGTCGGGATCACCGATTTCGCGCAGTCGGCGCTTGGCGATGTGGTTTTTGTTCAGCTGCCCGAGGTGGGCACCGAACTGACCGCGGGGGAATCCTTCGGCGAGGTGGAATCGACGAAATCGGTGTCGGACCTCTACGCGCCCGTCTCGGGTACCGTGTCCGCGGTGAACAGCGACCTGGAAGGCAGTCCACAACTGGTCAATTCCGACCCGTACGGAACCGGCTGGCTGGTGGATGTCCGGGTGGCCGACGCCGCCGACCTGGAGTCGGCTATCTCGTCGCTGCTTGACGCAGAGGCCTATCGCGGAACGTTGGCCGAATGACGGTTGCTAATGTCCATGCCAGTCCGCACGGCAATGTCGGCGGCGCATCTGGTCCGCGGAGGGGTCCGCGGGGTTGCGCTTCCGGGGACGGGGTCACGTCCGGGCGGGCGGTTTCCCGGGCACGGGTCGGGGAAGCCGGGCAGTCGGGCTTGCGATGGTTCCGTGGTCGGGACATTGCGGACCAGTGCGCGGTACGGTCGATACTGCGGCAGAAGAGAGCAGCAGAAAAGCAGGCATCGGCGATAGCGGGCAAAGAGAACTCCCTAGGGAAGCGGCCGGCCGAGCAGCCCGGTCAGAAAACGCCACAGCGGCCAGTGAGGAGCAGCGCGTGACGGACATGGACAACGATCAAACTTCCGACGAAGTCACCGTGGAGACGACTTCCGTCTTCCGCGCCGATTTCCTCAACGAGCTTGACGCACCCGCGCAGCCGGGGACCGAGAGCGCGGTTTCCGGGGTCGAGGGGCTTCCGGCGGGCTCGGCTTTGCTGGTCGTCAAACGCGGACCGAACGCAGGATCGCGCTTCCTGCTCGACCAGCCCGTCACGTCCGCCGGTCGGCACCCTGACAGCGACATCTTCCTGGACGACGTAACCGTCAGTCGGCGTCATGCCGAATTCCGGTTGGAAAACAACGAATTCAGCGTGGTTGATGTCGGTAGCCTCAACGGCACCTACGTCAACCGTGAGCCCGTCGATTCGGCAGTGCTCGCAAATGGCGACGAGGTGCAGATCGGCAAGTTCCGCCTGGTCTTTTTGACCGGGCCCAAGCACGGTGACTACGACGGAGGATCTGCAGGCTAGTGAGCGCACCCGATAGCCCGGCACTGGCCGGGATATCGATCGGGGCGGTCCTGGAGTTGTTGAGGCCCGATTTCCCCGATGTCACGATCTCCAAGATTCGCTTCTTGGAGGCCGAAGGACTGGTGACGCCCCAGCGTGCCGCATCGGGGTACCGAAGGTTCACCGCGTACGACTGTGCGCGGCTGAGGTTCATCCTCACCGCGCAGCGCGATCAATACCTGCCGCTGAAGGTGATCAGGGCGCAGTTGGACGCCCAGCCCGACGGTGAGCTACCGTCCTTCGGATCGCCTTACGGTGTGCCGCGATTGGTCTCCGTGCCGGGCATCTCCGCGACAGGAAGCGCGGAAGCCGGCACCGCAAGCAGCTCCGACGCGGCGGCATTCGCCCCCGCCCACGTCCGGCTGAGTCGCGAGGAGCTGCTGGAGCGCTCGGGGGTGGACGGCGAACTGTTGACGGCGCTGCTCAAAGCCGGGGTGATCACCACCGGCGCGGGCGGCTTCTTCGACGAGCACGCCGTCGTGATCCTGCAGTGCGCGCGGGCGCTGTCGCACTACGGCGTGGAGCCACGCCACCTGCGCGCCTTCCGCTCCGCGGCCGACCGGCAGTCCGACCTGATCGCCCAAATCGCCGGGCCGCTAGTCAAAGTCGGGAAGGCCGGGGCGCGGGATCGTGCCGACGACCTGGCCCGCGAGGTCGCGGCGCTCGCGATCACCTTGCATACCTCGTTGGTCAAATCCGCCGTTCGCGACGTTCTCCATCGCTGAGGGCTAGACTTCGGTCAAGCGGGCTCGGTTTCGGCGGCAAGGAGAAGGCCCCGTTTTGGACGGCGTCGCCGCGCCGAGCGTGAGTCAGACACTGCAGCGGGTGCGGAGGGCAAACACAGATGGGTGAAGTTCGTGTTGTCGGTATTCGCGTAGAGCAGCCGCAGAATCAGCCGGTGCTGTTATTGCGCGAAGCAAACGGTGACCGGTACCTGCCGATCTGGATCGGCCAGTCGGAGGCTGCCGCCATCGCGCTCGAGCAGCAGGGCGTCGAACCACCGCGCCCGCTGACCCATGACCTGATCAGGGATATCATTGCGGCGCTCGGGCATTCGCTCAAAGAAGTGCGGATCGTCGATTTGCAGGAAGGCACTTTCTACGCGGACCTCATCTTCGACCGCAACATCACCGTATCGGCGCGCCCTTCGGACTCGGTGGCGATAGCACTGCGGGTCGGTGTGCCCATCTACGTCGAGGAGGCCGTGCTGGCCCAGGCCGGGCTGCTGATCCCCGACGAAAGCGACGAAGAGGGCGGCACGGCGGTCCGAGAGGACGAAGTCGAGAAATTCAAGGAATTCCTCGACAGCGTTTCTCCCGACGATTTCAAGGCCACCTAAGCCCAGCTCCACTGAAACCACTGCAACCCCGGCGGGTGTCGTTGCTGGTCGCGCTCTGCAACGACGCTCGAGGTGGACGTCACGGATCCGTCTCAACTGGCGTCGCGATGTCGACACGCCTGACGGATAGTGCCACGACTCAGCCCGGTGACGGCCATACTTTGATGACCACCCAAGGCGCGGCGGCTACCAGACAGCGTAAGCTCTCTAGCACTCGGGCCTAAGCGAACGTGCCTGCACGGCAGTCAGAGGCGCAGCTAGCAACGAGAGCGCGATCGGCGAGAGGAACCACCGTGAGCGAGGAGCCACGTCAGGAGCAGCTGGACCTAGCTGACCACGCGCTCACCACAAGCGTCGACCAAGTCGTCGCCGCGGCCGGCGTGCCCATACAGCCCGGACTGTTCCCCGACGATTCCGTGCCCGACGAGCTGGTCGGCTATCGCGGGCCCAGCGCCTGCCAGATCGCCGGAATCACCTACCGCCAGCTGGACTACTGGGCACGGACGTCGTTGGTGGTTCCATCGATCCGCAGCGCGGCGGGCTCGGGCAGCCAGCGGCTGTACTCGTTCAAGGACATCCTGGTCCTCAAGATCGTCAAGCGGCTGCTGGACACCGGTATCTCGCTGCACAACATCCGGGTCGCGGTCGACCACCTGCGCCAGCGCGGCGTGCAGGACCTGGCCAACATCACGTTGTTCTCCGACGGCACCACGGTGTACGAGTGCACGTCGGCCGAAGAGGTCGTCGACCTCCTGCAGGGCGGGCAGGGCGTGTTCGGCATCGCCGTGTCCGGCGCCATGCGGGAGCTGACCGGCGTCATCGCCGACTTCCACGGCGAGCGGGCCGACGGCGGCGAGTCCATCGCAGCCCCGGAAGACGAGCTGGCGTCGCGGCGCAAGCACCGCGACCTCAAGATCGGCTGACTCGCGCCTTTTCCTTGCCGCGAGCGTCCGCGAATGTACGCGCCATGCGGCGTGTCGCCGTACAGACACGGACGCTCGGCGCGGAAGGGCGCGGAAGGGGGAGCGCCGGGTAAGCTGGACGACGCGTCGCATTCGAGCGGGAGAGTTCCGTGACTGCCAGCCACGGGCGCCGAAGGAGCAACACCTCTCCGTCAACCTCTCAGGCCCCCGGACCGCACGAGCTAACGACGCCTCTGGAAAGCGGTGCTAACACACCCGCCGATGGGGAAAGGTGCCCGACATTGTCGGGCACCGAATCTCTCAGGCGCCCGGCGACCGGGTGAAGACAGAGGGAGAGGGCCGCTTGTCCTCTGCCTTTGACGTCCGACGCCTGCCAGGAGTTCGCCCGTGACCTACCAATCCACTTTCGCCGCCCGCCACATCGGCCCGGACAGCCAGGCCGTCGCGGCCATGCTGGCCGTCATCGGAGTCGACACGCTCGACGAGCTGGCAGCCAAGGCGGTCCCGCGGGGAATCCTGGACAAGCTCACCGAAACCGGCGCCGCGCCGGGTCTCGACCGGTTGCCCGCGGCCGTCACCGAGGCCGAGGCGCTGGCCGAGCTGCGGGCCCTGGCCGACGCGGACACCGTCGCGGTATCCATGATCGGCCAGGGCTACTACGACACGTTCACGCCGCCGGTGCTGTTACGCAATATCCTGGAGAACCCGGCCTGGTATACCGCCTACACGCCGTATCAGCCGGAGATCAGCCAGGGCCGGCTCGAGGCGCTGCTGAACTTCCAGACTATGGTGGCCGAACTCACCGGCCTTGAGGTGGCGAACGCGTCGATGCTCGACGAGGGCACCGCGGCCGCCGAGGCCATGGCGCTGATGCATCGTGCCGTTCGCGGGACCGCGAACCGGCTGCTGGTGGACGTCGACGTGTTCGCCCAGACCACGGCCGTGCTGGCGACTCGGACCCGGCCGCTGGGAATCGAGATCGTCACCGCCGACCTGCGCAACGGCTTTCCTGACGGGCTGCCGGAGGGCGAGGTCTTCGGCGTCGTCACTCAGCTGCCCGGCGCCAGCGGGCGGATCACCGACTGGTCGGCGTTGGTCGCAGAGGCCCACGACCGGGGTGCGCTGGTGGCCGTCGGCGCCGATCTGTTGGCGTGCACACTGCTCACCCCGCCGGGTGAGATCGGCGCCGACATCGTGTTCGGGACGACCCAGAGGTTCGGCGTGCCCATGGGGTTCGGCGGGCCCCATGCCGGCTACCTGGCGGTGCACACCGACCACATCCGGCAGCTGCCCGGCCGGCTGGTCGGAGTGTCGCTGGACGCCGACGGTTCACCCGCCTGCCGGTTGGCGTTGCAGACCCGTGAGCAGCACATCCGCCGGGACAAGGCGACCAGCAACATCTGCACAGCGCAGGTCCTGCTGGCGGTGATGGCCGCCATGTACGCCAGCTACCACGGCGCCGACGGCCTGACCGAGATCGCCCGCCGCGTGCACGGTCACGCCGAGACGATCGCGGCTTCGCTGGGCGATGCGGTGGTGCACGACAAGTACTTCGACACCGTGCTGGCGCGCGTTCCGGGCCGCGCCGACGAGGTGCTGGCCGCGGCCAAGGCGAAAGGCGTCAACCTGTGGCGCGTCGACCCGGACCATGTGTCGGTGGCCTGTGACGAGACCACGACCGACGCCCATGTGGCAATCGTTCTGGAGTCGTTCGGGGTCGAGGCCGCCGAACGGGTGTGCGCAGGCATCGAGAACCGCACATCGAAGTTCCTGACCCAGCCCGCCTTCACGCAGTACCGCACCGAAACGGCGATGATGCGCTACCTGCGCACGCTGGCCGACAAGGATGTCGCGTTGGACCGCAGCATGATTCCGCTCGGCTCGTGCACGATGAAACTCAACGCCGCCGCCGAGATGGAACCGATCACCTGGCCGGAATTCGCGCGTCAGCATCCGTTCGCCCCGGCATCCGACACCCCGGGGTTACGTCGGCTGATCAGTGACCTGGAGACCTGGCTGGTCGCGATCACCGGCTACGACGCCGTCTCGCTGCAACCCAACGCCGGCTCGCAAGGGGAGTACGCCGGCCTGCTGGCGATCCATCACTACCACGCCAGCCGCGGTGAGCCGCACCGCGACATCTGTCTGATCCCGTCCAGTGCGCACGGCACCAACGCGGCGTCGGCGGCCCTGGCGGGGATGCGGGTGGTCGTGGTGGCCTGTCAAGACGAGCCTGGTCGCACTGGTGGCGTCGACCTCGACGACCTGCGCGCAAAGCTCAGCGAACACGGCGACCGGCTCGCGGCGTTGATGGTCACCTATCCGTCCACGCATGGCGTCTACGAGCACGACATCGCCGAGATCTGCGCGGCCGTGCACGACGCGGGCGGTCAGGTCTATGTCGACGGCGCCAACCTCAATGCGCTGGTGGGCCTGGCCCGGCCGGGGAAGTTCGGCGGCGACGTCAGCCACCTGAACCTGCACAAGACGTTCTGCATCCCGCACGGCGGCGGGGGCCCAGGGGTCGGGCCGGTGGCGGCGCGCTCGCATTTGGCGCCGTTCCTGCCGGGGCACCCCTACGCTCCGGAGTTACCCCGGGGGGGTCCGGTGTCGTCGGCGCCCTACGGGTCCGCCTCGGTTCTGCCGATCAGCTGGGCCTACATCAGGATGATGGGTGCCGACGGCCTGCGGGCGGCGTCGCTCACCGCGATCGCCTCGGCCAACTACATCGCCCGGCGCCTCGACGAGTACTTTCCGGTGCTCTACACCGGCGAGAACGGCATGGTCGCCCACGAGTGCATCCTCGACCTGCGGGGCATCGCCAAGTCGACCGGCGTGACCGTCGACGACGTTGCAAAGCGCCTGGCGGACTACGGTTTCCACGCACCGACGATGAGCTTCCCGGTGGCGGGGACCCTGATGGTGGAACCCACCGAGAGCGAAACGCTGACCGAGATCGACGCCTTCTGCGAAGCGATGATCGCGATCCGCGGCGAGATCGACCGCGTCGGCGCGGGGGAGTGGCCCGTTGACGACAATCCGCTGCGGGGGGCGCCACACACGGCCGATTGCCTGCTGGTCTCCGACTGGGATCACCCCTACACCCGCGAAGAGGCGGCCTATCCGCTCGGGAAGAACTTCCGGCCGAAGGTGTGGCCGCCGGTGCGCCGCATCGACGGGGTGTACGGCGACCGGCATCTGGTCTGTTCCTGCCCGCCGGTGGGGGCGTACGCATAGGGGAGGGTCGCCGCAACACCACGCTGCCCGTAGCATGTAGAACGCAGATGTAGTACATTGCCTGTGTGAGTGGAGTATCCATACGAATGCTCAACCAAGAGACGTCAAAGGTGTTGGCCCGCGTGAAGCGCGGCGAGGAGATCACCCTGACCGAGCGCGGCGAGGTAATCGCCCGAATAATCCCGGCTTCCGCTGGCCCGCTCGACGCGCTGATCAGTACTGGCAAGGTTCAACCGGCGACGGTGCGGGGCGCGGCGCCTCGGCCGACGATTCCGATGCGTGGCGGTCTCGACGCTGGCACGCTGTTGCAGCGTATGCGCGCCGAGGAACGGTACTAGCCCGTGATCTACTTGGATACTTCGGCGCTGGTCAAGCTGATTCGCATCGAAGTCGAGTCTGAAGCTCTAGGTGATTGGCTCGACGAACACGTCGAAATACCTTGGATAACATCCGCTTTGACCGAAGTTGAGCTACCAAGTGCCATCCGGGCGGTCGCCCCGGCGGGGTTATCTGCCGTGCCCTCCGTGCTGGCCAGGCTGGACCGGTTCGAAATCGACGCCGTCATTCGCTCCACCGCGGCAGCCTACCCCGACCCTGCAATGCGTTCGCTGGACGCGATACACCTGGCCACTGCTCAAACCGCCGCGTCCGCCGCACCATTGACCGCGCTGGTTACATACGACGATCGCCTCGGCGAGGTCGCCGACGCCCTGGGGATGACTATCGTCGCGCCCGGAAAAATACCATGAAGGTGTCCGGCGAAGGTTGGTTCTGGGTCCGGCAATCAGACCGCCCGAATAATCCTGGCCCTTCTGGCCGTCGGGCATGAGCGGCCAGGTTGGGCGCCCCGCGATCACCGTGAGCCGACTCAAGGTGCGAGACGGTATCGAACTGACCAGGCACGCCGCGTAGCGGCGTGGCGGCACGCAGCCTTGGGCGGCTTCAGCTCAGATAGGCGTTGACCGCCGCGGCCAGGCCGGGGGAGGCCGACGTGGCGAGGTTCTGGTATCCACCCCCGCTGAGCTGCGCCACCGCTTGCCACGTCGCCCGGTCCGGATCGTTACCCAAGTCGATGACATTGACCGCGATCGGCTTGGCCGGGTCGGCGCTCCTGCGGATGAAATCCTGCAGCCCGGGCCCGTCCAGGGATTGGTCGGTGTGCGGCCCGGACGTGATCACCAACATCGAGTTCATCTTTCCGGCTTCGTACTTCGCCTGCATGTCTTGGTAGATCAGGCGCAGCGTCGTGAACGACACCGCGCCGCCCGCCGACGAATACTGCTTGTCCAGTGCGGTCGCCAACGCGGCGGTGCGGAGCTGGCCGTTGACGGGGTCCGACAGCGGGCCGCTCGCCACCTCCGAGCGACCCTCGTGACCGTCGAAGGTCCACAGCCCCAGGACGGCGTTCGGCGGCAGCGCTTTGATCTTGTCCTGAAGCGCCGCGATCACATTAGCCAGCCGCGTCTTCCCGCCCTCGTCGCCGGGCATCGACTGGTCGAGCATGATCGTCGCGGCCAGCCCGCTCGACGGCGCGGCCATGGCCTCGGCCAATGTCGCGCGCATGGCGTCGTCGCCGATCGACAAGGTGGCGGGCAACGCCGGGAAACTGGTGACCGGGCTGCTCGGCGGCTTTACTCCGGTCACCCGAAAACCGGCCTTGGCCAGCTTGGCGAGCTGATCGGGCTTGTGCATGTAGTGGGCGAACTCGCTGGCGGCCGAGGTCTGCTCCGGCGTCAGCCACGGGCCGTGGAGCAGGACGGTGGGGTAGTCGGCGACCGGCACCGGCCCGGGTGGTAGCCAGGAAGCCAGCATGCTCTTGGCATCCGGCAAGGACTGGCCGCGCTCGAAGAGCTGCTGCTCCGTGGTGATAACCACGTGAACCGGCGCACTCGCCGCGTCGCCGGGCGTGAGCAACGCGTTCATCGCCTCCGTCAGCGAGTCGTCCGCCAACTTTGGTTGTGCGCCGAGCAAGGCCCGCACCGCGCCGGTGCCCTGCGTTGCCGGGGCGCCCGCCGGTGCCGACGCGGCCGCGACCGCCTCGCCGGCCAAGAAAGAGGCGTCGCCGTCGCCTCCCATCGGCAGCACCAGCCGCAGCGACCCCCAGGCCGGTAGGTTCAGCCCGGCCAACGCGTTCGGGTTCGTTTGCAGCCCGGGCAGCGCGGCCCAGCCCTGGTTGGCGTTGGCCAGGGCCTGCTGAAGTTCGGGCCGCACGGCGAGCACCACCGGCGACGTCACGAGCGACCGGCTGTCGGTGATGACTTTCTGGCCCGGGCCTGCGACCGCCGAAAGCCGCGCCGCAGAAACCGTGCTGCCCGGGATCCACAACGCGGGCTGCCCGCCCAGGTCGGCGGGCCATTTGTCGATGAAACCGCCCACGACGGCGTCGGAGATCGCCTGTTTGACACCGACGACCATGCAGTGGTCACCGACGGGGCCTTCCGATGCGTTGAAGCCGTCCGCGAGCTGCCGGACAATATCCCCGATGGACGGGTCGGCGACAACCGGGACGGACTCCTTGCCTCCCACGCAACGTCCGGCGGCCTGGTGGGAGCGATTGGACAAGGCGTCGCCGAAGAAGCTCCACGAAATCACGGTGCCGACCACCACGACGACGGCAACGAGAGCCACGATCACGCCGATGCTGACCCCGCGGCGCCCGCCCTCGCTGCGGTGCCCGCCCCGCCAGTCACCAAGTTTCCGGCGTCCGCCACGCCGGAAGGGCGAAGGCGGGTACACCCGGGACGTCGGCGTCTCCGCCGCGGCGAGGACAGGCGGTTCGGGGTAGCTATCGTCGTCGCCCGCGTGAGAATCGTCGGCGAAGGCTGCCAAGGGTTCCTCAACGGGGCCGTCGCGGTCGGGCATGCTGTGCCTACCCAAGGTGCCCGCCGCCTTTCCGCTGACTCGTCACGCACGTCACGCGAGGTGGTGTGAACTCGGCCAAAAGTCTAGCCATCAGCCGCATTACCGCATGTCGAGCCCGGTTCAGGCACCAGAAGCGATGCGGGCCTTGAACTCGCGCCGACGGCGATGCAGGATCGGCTCGGTGTAGCCGTTGGGCTGCTGCGTTCCGGACAGGATCAGGTCCTGGGCGGCCAGGAAGGCGATGCTGTCGTCGAAGTTGGGCGCCATCGGCCGATAGGCGGGGTCGCCCGCGTTCTGTTGATCCACCATCGGGGCCATCCGCTCCAGGCTGGCCCGGACGTCCTCCGCGGTGATGACGCCGTGGCGCAGCCAGTTGGCCAGCAGCTGGCTGGAGATGCGCAGGGTGGCGCGGTCCTCCATGAGCGCGACGTCGTGGATGTCGGGCACCTTGGAGCAACCGACGCCCTGGTCGATCCAGCGCACCACGTAGCCCAGGATGGACTGGCAGTCATTGTCGACCTCCTCGCGGATCTCCTCGGGAGCCCAGGCCAGTTCCTTGGCCAGCGGAATAGTCAGCAGTTGGTCGATGGTCGTGCGTGTCTTGCCCGCCAGTTCCTGCTGCACGGCGTCCACATCCACATAGTGGTAGTGCATGGAGTGCAGGGTGGCCGCAGTTGGCGACGGCACCCATGCGGTGGTGGCGCCCGCCTTCGGCTGGCCGATCTTCTGCTCGACCATGTCGGCCATCAGTTCCGTCATCGCCCACATGCCCTTGCCGATCTGGGCCTTTCCCCTGAAGCCGGCGGCAAGCCCGGTGTCGACGTTGGCGTCCTCGTAGGCCTTGATCCACGTCGTGTTCTTCATCGCACCCTTGCGAATCATCGGACCCGCCTCCATCGAGGTGTGGATCTCGTCGCCGGTGCGGTCCAGGAAACCGGTGTTGATGAACACGACACGGTCGGCGGCGGCCTTGATGCACGCCTTCAAATTGACCGTCGTACGCCGCTCTTCGTCCATGATGCCGACCTTCATCGTGCCCTGCGGCAGTCCCAAGACGTCTTCGACGCGGCTGAACAGCTCGCAGGTGAAAGCGACCTCGTCCGGTCCGTGCATTTTGGGCTTGACGATGTAGATGGAACCGGTGCGGCTATTCGTCAAAGGCCCGTTGAGGTCGCCGGTCCTGAGCCCGTGAATGGCGATGACGCCGGTGAGCAGCGCATCCATGATGCCTTCGAACGCTTCTTTTTCTTTGCCGTTACCTTCGCTCACCAGGATGGCGTCATTCGTCATCAGGAGGCCGACGTTGCGGACGAACATCAGGCTGCGTCCCGGCAGGGTCAGCTCGCCGGCGTCGGGCCCATTACCGGGCTTGGTGTAGGTGCGGTCCTCGTTCAGCACGCGGGTGAAGGTCCTGCCGTCCTTGTTGACCTCTTCGGCGAGATCACCCTTGTTCAGGCCGAGCCAGTTGCGGTAGCCGTGCACCTTGTCGTCGGCGTCGACCGCAGCCACCGAATCCTCGAAGTCCATGATCGTGGTCACCGCCGACTCCAAGACCACGTCCTTGATACCGGCGCGGTCGGTCTTGCCGACCGGCGAATCCGGGTCGACCAGGATCTCGACATGCAGGCCATGGTTGACCAGCAACACCGACCAGTTGGGCGAGCCCAGCTCGCCGCTGTACCCGACGAATTTCTCCGGGCTGGCCAGACCGGTGGACCCGGCCCCGATGGCGATCTGCAGCTGACCGTCGATGATGCTCAGGCCCGTCGCGTCCGCCCAGGAACCCGATTCCAGCGGCACGGCCCGGTCGAGGAATTCGCGCGCGTAGGCGATCACCTTGTCGCCGCGAACCTTGTTGTAGCTCGACCCCTTTTCGGCGCCGTCGGTTTCCGGGATCACGTCGGTGCCGTACAAGGCGTCGTAGAGAGAGCCCCAGCGCGCGTTGGCGGCGTTCAGCGCGAACCGGGCGTTGAGCACCGGCACCACAAGCTGCGGGCCCGCGGTCGTCGTGATTTCGTCGTCAACACCCGAGGTGGTGATGGTGAAGTCCGCGGGCTCGGGCAGCAGGTAACCGATCTCGGTGAGAAACTGGCGATACTCCTGCGCGTCCAGGGGCTGGATAACGCGCTGCCGGTGCCACTTGTCAATCTGGGCCTGCAACTCATCGCGGCGCGCCAGCAAATCCGCGTTCTGCGGGGTCAGATCGGTGACGACCTTGTCGACGCCCGCCCAGAAGCTGTCGGGGTCGATATCGGTGCCGGGCAGCGCCTCGTTGTTCACGAAGTCGTAGAGCACTCGGGCGACCCGCAAGTTCCCTACCGACACGCGATCAGTCATCTTCACTCCTCCAAAATGGCAGGGCCCCTCCAAACTGGGCCGAGCGGGCACGTCCTCAGCCCGGATCCGACCCCGAACCGGCCCCGACGGGCATCGTCAGCCTACCGACCAGCAATCCGGCGACAGAAATCCGGCCGCACCGCATTGGCGGGCGCGGGCCGAAGCCCTGGGCTCTCCGACCCCTTGCTGACACCCTTGCTGACACCCTTGTGGATCCCAGCGGCCATCTCATTACGCCTCATGGAGGGCACCGACGAGGTCCTCCACCAGGTCTTCCATCGCCACCATTCCGACCACCGCCCCGCCACCGGTCGCGTCCTGGTCGGTGACCAGCGCCAGGTGGCTGTTACTGCGGCGCATCCGCGACAGGGCGTCGGCCAGTGGCAGCGACCTGGGCAGCCGCGGAAGCGGCCGCACCACCGTCGGGTCGATCACCGTCTGCGGGTCGTCGACCAGTGTCAACACGTCCTTGATATGCAGGTAACCGATGAACGCACCGTCGGCGTCCGTCACCGGAAACCGGGAGTAGCCGGTCTGGGCCAGTGCCTGTTCGACGGCGCCGACCCGCGGCCCCAAGCCCGCCGCGGCGATGGGGACCGCGACGATGTCGGCGAGGGGAACCGCCACGTCGCCGACCACGCGGGTGCGAAGCTGCAGCGCCCGCGTCAGCCTGCTGTGCTCTTCGGGCTCGAGCAGACCCTCGGACGTGGATTCGGCGATCATCTGGCTCAGCCCGGCGGCGGACACGGTGATGTCGAGCTCTTCCCTAGGTTCGACGCCCACCGCCCGCAAAACCAGGGTGGCGCACTTGTTGTAGAAGACGATGAACGGCCGGGCGGCCCGGACATACACGAGATAGGTCGGGACCAGCAACATCGCCATGCGCTCCGGACCGGCCAGCGCGATGTTCTTCGGCACCATCTCGCCCAGCAGCACGTGCAGCGTCACCACGATCGCCAGCGCGATCACGAAGGACAGCGTGTGCAGCAGCGCCGACGGGATACCGGTCAGGCCGAACGTCATACGCAGCACATCGGCGACTGCCGCCTCGCCGATCCGTCCGAGCAGCAGCGAGGCGACCGTGACGCCCAACTGGGAGCCCGCCAGCATGGACGGCAGCTGCTCGCCGGCTCGGATCACCGTGACGGCCCTCGCCCTGCCCTGCTCGGCCAAGGCTTCGAGCCGGTCACGTCGGGCCGAGATAAGGGAGAACTCCGCTCCGACGAAGAATGCGTTCACCCCGATCAGCGCCAGGGCGAGCAGCACCCCGAGAGCGTCGCTCATCAGTGGATGCATCAGTGGTCCCGTCCCGCGTGCGCGTGGCCTTTGTTGTCGGGTTTTTCGGGGCCGTCGAGTTCGGTCAACTCAAGCAGGTCAATGCGGCGACCGTCCATCCGAACCACCCTCGCCTGCCAGCGCAGCGAGGTGTCCAACAGGCCGTCCTCGTTCAGCGCCGGCAGCTGCACCACCTCGCCGGCCGTGGGGATGTGGCCGATTTCCCGCAGCGCCAGCCCGCCGATCGTCTCGTAGGGCCCCTCGGGAGCCCGGTATCCGATGGCGGTGGCCACTTCGTCGATGCGCAGCAGACCCGATACCCGCCAGCCGCCACCCACCGCCATTACGTCGGGGGTGGCGTCGTCGTGTTCGTCGCGCACGTCGCCGACGATCTCCTCGATCAGGTCCTCGACGGTCACCATGCCCGCGGTGCCGCCGTACTCGTCGACGACCATCGCGGTTTGCAGGCTGCTGGCCCGGATCTCTGCCATCACCGCATCGCCGTCCAGGGTGGACGGCACGACGGGAACGGGCTGGGCGACCGTGATCAGCAGGGTCCGCGCGCGATCGGCGGGCGGGATCCCGAAGACCTGCTTGACGTGCACGATGCCGACGGTCTCGTCCAAGTCGCCGTCGACGATCGGGAAGCGCGAGAAGCCGGACTCGGCGGCTGCGGCGACCAGGTCGGCGATGGTGTCGTCGGTCTGCAGCGCCACGATCTTCGACCGCGGCGTCATCAGCTCCTCGGCCGTGCGCTCACCGAACTGCAGCGACCGCCGCACCAGCGAGGCGGTGGCCGCGTCCAGCGCGCCGCTGCGCGCCGACGAACGCACCAGCGACAGCAACTCCTGAGGCGAGCGCGCCGACCGTAGCTCTTCGGCCGGTTCGATGCCCAGCTCGCGGACGATCCAGTTCGCCGCGCCGTTGGTCAGCCGGATGGCCGGGGTGAGCAGCAACGAGAACAGCAGCTGAAAGCCCGCCACGGCCCGGGCGGTCGACAGCGGGTGGGCCACGGCGAGGTACTTCGGGACGAGCTCGCCGAACACCATCGACACCGACGTGACGATCACCAGCACCAGGAACGCGATGATGCCGTCGGCGAGCCGGTTGGGTATCCCGATCGCGCTCAGTGTCGGGTGCGGCAGGTCGGCCACCATCGGGTCGGTCAGGTAGCCGGTGGCCAGGGTGACAGTGGAGATGCCCAGCTGGGCACCCGACAGCTGGAACGACAAACGCTGCTGGGCGCGCCGGATCAGGCGGTCGCGGCGCCGGCCGTCGCGGGCGTTGGCCTCCACGACGCCGCGGTCGGCCGCCGTCAGCGAGAACTCGGCCGCCACGAAGACTGCGTTCCCGAAGATGAGCAGCGCGATGGCCAGCACGCTGGTGACGGTGACGGTGACGTTCATGACGGGATCATTGCCGGGCCCGGGGCACGTCATCCCTTTCCTCGACACCGCGCAGCGCTGTGCTGCGCGTGACTTCACATGCTAGCTAACGGGGCCAGCGCCGACCCCGACCGGTTGCCGGAGTTACGCGTCACCACCCCAGGGGCAGCGGGTGCCCCTCAGCGAAGCCCGCACTGGACTGCACGCCGATCACCGCGCGCTCGTGCAGCTCGGCCAGGGTCGAGGCGCCGAGGTAGGTGCAGGTGCTGCGCACGCCAGAGGTGATGTGGTCGATCAGATCCTCGACGCCGCCGCGGTCGGGATCCAGGTCCATCCGCGAGGTCGAGATCCCTTCCTCGAACAAAGCCTTGCGGGCGCGGTCGAAGGCCGTGTCGCCGCCGGTGCGGGCGACGACGGCCCGCTTTGACGCCATGCCGTAGCTCTCCTTGTACGGCTGGTTCTCACGGTCCCGCATCAGGTCGCCGGGCGACTCGTAGGTGCCGGCGAACCACGACCCGATCATGACGTTCGACGCCCCGGCGGCCAGCGCGAGTGCCACGTCCCGGGGGTGCCGAATGCCGCCGTCGGCCCACACATGCCCGCCGACTTCTCGCGCCGCGGAAGCGCATTCGAGCACCGCCGAGAATTGCGGACGACCGACCCCGGTCATCATCCGGGTGGTGCACATCGCGCCCGGACCGACACCGACCTTGACGATGCTCGCCCCGGCGTCCAGCAGGTCGCGGGTGCCCTCGGCCGAAACCACGTTGCCCGCCGCCAGCGGCACGCCCAGATCCAGCTCGGAGACCACCTCAGCGACCGACCTGACCGCCTCCAGCGTCTTGACCTGGTGGCCGTGGGCGGTGTCAATGACCAGCACGTCGACTCCGGCCTCGGCCAACGAGCGTGCCCTGGCGCCCACGTCGCCGTTGATGCCGACGGCCGCGCCGATGCGCAGCCGACCGTGCGCGTCAGTGGCCGGGGTGTACAAACCCGCGCGGATCGCGCCGGTGCGGGTCAGCACTCCGGCCAGCGTGCCGTCGGCGTTGGTCACCACCGCGACCCGGGCCGGCGCACGCTCGAGCAGGTCGAAGATGTCGCGCGGCTCGGCGCCCGCCGGGGCGGCCACGAAGTCGGTGGCCGCGACGTCGCGCACCCTGGTGAAGCGGTCCACCCCGAGACACGACGATTCACTCACCAGACCGATGGGGCGGCCCTCGAAGGCAACGACGGCGACGCCGTGCGCCCGCTTGTGGATCAGCGCGACCGCGTCGGACACCGAGTCGTCGGGCGCCAGCACCACAGGGGTGTCCAGCACCAAGTCCCGGCTCTTGACGAACTCCACCGTCTGCTGCACCGCGGTGATCGGGAGGTCCTGCGGCAGGATCACGATGCCGCCGCGCCTCGCCACGGTCTCGGCCATCCGCCGCCCGGCCACCGCGGTCATGTTGGCGACCACGACCGGAATGGTGGTGCCCGAGCCGTCGGTGCTGGACAGCTCGACGTCGAAGCGCGACGCGACCGCGGACCGGTTGGGCATGAGGAAGACGTCGTTGTACGTCAGGTCATGCGCCGGTCTGTGGCCGTCAAGAAACCTCATCCGAGAGACTTCATCGCCGCGCTGCCCCCTGGATCAGTGCGCCTAGGCGGGCACTTCGCTGTGGTCGCCGCTCCACTGGGTGTGGAAGCGCTTGGCCGGGTCCTCGTCGATGCGGCCGTAGGTGTGCGCGCCGAAGAAGTCCCGCAGGCCCTGGGTGAGCGCAGCGGGCAGCCGTTCGGAGCGCAGGGCGTCGTAGTAAGACAGCGCCGAGGAGAACCCGGGGATCGGAATGCCCAGCTGCGTCGCGGTCACCACAACGCGACGCCAGCCGTCGACCGCGGACTCGATGGCGCTGCGGAAGTACGGCGCCACGATCAGCGTCGGCAGCTCGGGGTTCTCGTCGAACGCTTCTTTGATGCGGTTGAGGAACTTGGCCCGGATGATGCAACCCCCGCGCCAGATGGTCGCCAGATCACCGGGGTTGATACCCCAGTCGTATTCGTCACTGCCGGCCTGGATCTGGTTGAACCCCTGCGCGTAGGCGATGATCTTCGACGCGTAAAGAGCCTGCCGGACATCTTCGACGAATTGTTTTGCTTCGGACAGCTTTTCGCCCAGCTGGCCCGAGGCCAGCCCGGTGGTCGCTCTGCGCTGGGTCACCGAACCCGACAGCGCGCGGGCAAACACCGCCTCGGCGATGCCGGTGACCGGGACGCCGAGGTCCAGGGCCGACTTCACGGTCCAGCGGCCGGTGCCCTTCTGCTCGGCCTCGTCGAGGATGACGTCGACCAGCGGCTTGCCGGTCTTGGCGTCGATCTGGCGCAGCACCTGCGCGGTGATCTCGACGAGGAAGCTGTCCAGGTCGCCGGAGTTCCAAACGTCGAACACGTCAGCGATCTGAGCGGCGGTCTTGCCGAGCCCGTCGCGCAGCAACTGGTAGGCCTCGCCGATCAACTGCATGTCGGAGTACTCGATGCCGTTGTGGACCATCTTGACGAAGTGGCCGGCGCCGTCGGGGCCGATGTGGGTGCAGCAGGGGACGCCGTCGACGTGCGCGGAGATCTCCTCGAGCATCGGGCCTATCGACTTGTAGGACTCGGCGGGACCCCCGGGCATGATCGACGGGCCGTTGAGCGCGCCCTCCTCGCCACCCGAGATGCCGGCACCCACGAAGTGCAGGCCACGTTCGCGCATCGCCCTCTCGCGGCGAATGGTGTCGGTGTAGAGCGCGTTACCGCCGTCGATGATGATGTCGCCCTGTTCCATGGCGTCGGCGAGTTCGTTGATGACCGCGTCGGTGGGGTCGCCGGCCTTGACCATGATGAGCACCCGGCGCGGCTTCTCGAGTGCGGCCAGGAACTCCGCGACGGTCTCCGACCGCACGAACTTGCCCTCACCGCCGTGTTCTTTGAGCAGCGCATCGGTCTTGGCGATCGACCGGTTGTGTAACGCCACCGTGTAGCCGTGCCGGGCGAAATTACGGGCGATGTTCGAACCCATCACGGCCAGGCCGGTGACCCCGATCTGCGCCGAGCCGGTCTCAGAAACAGGCGAACTCATCTCTTTGGCTCCTCAAGTCGGAGAAATTTTCCGAAAAGCTCTCGGTCACACTGTGGCACAGTGCCTCCCCGCACGGTGATCGGCTCTCGCCGGAGTCAGAGGTTGAACAAGCGTTCCAGCTCGGTAAGCCACGGAACGACCAGCGCGACGGTGGGCACCACGCACATGGCCACCGCCGCCAGGTACGCGACCGCCGCCAGCATCAGGCTGTTGCCCCGCCCCGCCAGCCGGCGCACCCGCACCACCGTGCTGGGACCGCCGACAGCCAGCGCGCCCGACGGCGCCCGCCCCGACGCGCAGGCAACCAGAGCCCGGGCCAGGGGGGTGCGCCCGGCGGCGCGCACCGCGGCGTCGTCGGCCAACAGCTCGACGAGCAGCTGCACCGCGCGCAAAGCGTTGGCGCTTCGGACCAGCCGCGGAAAGGCAGCGTGCGCCGCGGTGAATGCTTCCAACACCAGGTCATGCCGGGCGCGCAGATGCGCACGCTCGTGGGTGAGGATCGCCGCCACTTCGTCATCGGCGAGCGTGTTCAGCGTTCCTTCGCTGACCACCACCCGGCTGCGCACGCCCGGTAGGCAGTAGGCGAGTGGCTGGGCAACGTCCAAGATGCGAAGGTCGCGTGTTCGGATGCAGGGCTGACAGAGCGCCGCTTCGTGGCCGACTCCGACCAGGTCGACAACCATCCGGTGGTGGGCACGCCGGCGCCGATTGGCGACAGCCACCCGAGCGACGGCAACCATCAGGCGGGCACCGACCAGAAGGGTCAGGGCGAAGACGCCGACATATGCCGTCCACAATGGCCATCCGAGACGGCCGGCGGCATCGATGACGCTGGCCGTGGGCCGTCCGTCGGGACCGGGCATGAGCAGCCGGGTGGCGATCGCGATACCGGCACTGAAGGCCGAAAGGACCGCGGCCAGCGCAATGGCCTGCCACAACACCATTGCGGCCCGAGGGGCGCGTAGCGGCCACGTCGCGCGTGCCAACATGGCCGGCGCGGGACCCGCCAACAACACCGCGAGGACGGCGAAGGCTAGCGCGGACACGCTGCCAGTCTCCCTCAGTCCTCGGCCGGCGCGCCAGCTGATCTGTTGTTGCGTTGGTTAACTTCTAGTTCCGCGAGCGCGCGCCGAAGCGCCTCCGCCTCGTCGGCGCCGACACGCTCGACGAAGTGCACCAGTGCGGCATGTCGGCTCCCGGAATCTTCAGCCTGATCCAGTGCGTCGACCATGAGCCCGGCGACCAGCTCGTCGCGGCCGTGCACCGGCGCGTACCGGTGGGCCCGGTCGTCGCGCATCTGCAAGACGAGATTCTTCTTCGCCAACCGTTGCAGCACGGTCATCACGGTGGTGTAGGCGAGCTCGCGTTGCGCCGACAGCGCTTCGTGGACCTGGCGGACCGTCTGCGGCTCCGGCGTCGACCACAAGTGATCCATGACGGCGCGTTCGAGATCTCCCAGTCGCGTCAGCTTGACCATAGTTCCCACTTCCTGAGGGTCGGTTCTAGCGTACTCCGGCTTACTACCGACGGTCGTACCCGATCAACGAACACATCTGTCCGCCGAGTTTCCCGGCGCGATAGACGCTTGCCAGTTTAGGGCAGGCTTGCCTATACTTCTAGGTCGAGCGATAGCGACCGCGGCAGAGTCCTGAGGGCTGCAGTGACCCCCCGGTCGACTCGATCGTCGAGCCCCGTGCCATCGGCCCGGGGCTCGCCGTATGCGGGCGGCTCCGAGCGGGATCGCGCCCTGACGATCCCCGACCCACGGATGGTGTAGACACATGAGAGTGTCACTGCCTGATGCCAACCCGTCGGACCCGTCGGACCCCTCGGGTTTCACCGCGCCGTTCGACGCCGAACTCGGCCTGCAGTATGTCGAGCTCGGCCCCGATGGCGCGCGAGCCCAACTCGAGGTCACGCCGAAGCTGTTGCAGCCGATGGGCCTCGTACACGGCGGTGTCTACTGCTCGATGATCGAGAGCATGGCCAGCGTGTCCGCCTACACCTGGCTTGCCACGCGCGGCGGAGGCAACGTGGTCGGCGTCAACAACAACACGGACTTCCTGCGATCAATCGGCTCCGGCACGGTTTATGGCAAGTCGGAGCCGATTCACCGCGGCCGGCGCCAGCAGCTGTGGCTGGTGACGATCACCGATGCCGGCGACCGGGGGGTAGCCCGCGGCCCGGGGCGGTTGCAGAATCTCGAGGCTTAAACGCCGGCGTGGCGGGCCGACCGCCCGGCCGGTTAGCTCGCCCGCCGGGCCGCCGGGCGTTTCGCCTCTGCCGCCGCGATCGCCAGTTGTTCGAGGCGGGTGCGGGCAAACGCCTGCTGCTCGGTGATCGTGAGCTGGCCACGCCGGGTGCTCAAGAATGTCACGATCCACGACAGCAGCGTGCTGACCTTCGTCTTGAAACCGACCAGGTAGAGCAGGTGCAACACCAGCCATGCGAACCAGGCGATGAGCCCGCTGAACTCCAGCGGACCGATCCTAGCCACCGCGGAGAACCGGGACACCGTCGCCATGGAGCCCTTGTCGAAGTATTGGAAAGGCTCCCGGTCGGCCGGGTTGGCACCGCCGAGTTCGGCCTTGACCGTGCGGGCGACGTACTTGGCACCCTGAATGGCGCCCTGTGCGACCCCCGGCACGCCTTCGACGGCGGCCATGTCGCCGATGACGAACACGTTCGGGTGGCCCGGTACGGACAGGTCGGGCAACACCTTGACCCGCCCGGCTCGGTCGAGTTCGACGTCCGCCTGCTCGGCGAGGTCGGCGCCCAAGCCGCTGGCCGACACCCCGGCGGACCACACTTTGCACGCCGACTCGATCCGCCGGGTGGTGCCGTCGGAGTCTTTCACCGTGATGCCGTTGCGGTCGACGTCGGTGACCATCGCTCCGAGCTGGATTTCCACGCCCATCTTTTCGAGTCGCGCGGCTGCTCGCCGGCCCAGCTTCTCGCCGAAGGGCGGCAACACCACGGGGGCGGCGTCGAGCAGGATCACCCGCGCCCGCGCGGAGTCAATACGCCGGAACGAACCTTTCAGCGTGTGCGTGGCCAATTCCGCAATCTGTCCGGCCATTTCGACGCCGGTCGGGCCGGCGCCGATGATGGTGAAGGTCAGCAGTTTGGCCCGTCGCTCCGGGTCGCGTGATCGCTCGGCCTGTTCGAATGCACTCAAGATGCGTCCCCGAACCTCGAGAGCGTCATCGATCGATTTCATGCCCGGTGCGAACTCGGCGAATTGGTCGTTGCCGAAGTAGGACTGGCCGGCGCCGGCGGCGGCGATCAGCGTGTCGTAAGGGGTTTCGTAGGTGTGGCCGAGCAGGTCCGAGACCACGTATTGCCCCGCCAGATCGATGTGGGTGACGTCGCCGAGCAGCACCTGCACGTTGCGCTGCCTGCGCAGGATGACCCGCGTGGGCGGGGCGATGTCGCCTTCGGACACGATTCCGGTTGCCACCTGATATAGCAGCGGCTGAAAGAGGTGGTGGGTGGTGCGGGCGATCAGCTTGATGTCGACGTTCGCGTGCTTGAGTTTCTTTGCGGCATTAAGGCCGCCGAAACCCGATCCGATAATGACGACTCGATGGCGGCGCTCCGATCGAGCTGTCGTCTCGGGCTGGGCGCTCATGTTTCGGCTGCTCCTGATGGGGTTTCTGGGAACGCGGCTTCGCCTTCAAGGCTAGTCAACTGAGTACCCGGAAACCCAATTGACACTTCTGTGTTGTTCATGACACGACCGATTGCGACTGCGATCCGTCGGTCGCGCGCTCACCGAAATGGACCGTTGCGAACCCGGTGGTCAGCGAGACATATCGCGCATCGACGAAGCCCGCTTCCAGCATCGCCTTGCGCAGCCCGTCCCGCGACATCCAGGAGCGGATCGAATCGGCGGTGTAACGATGGGCGTCTCGATGCCAGGCAAAGGCCCAGCCCACCGCCGGCATCAGAACGAAGTAGATCAGGTCGTGAACGGTTTTCAGCGTCTTCGAGGTCGGCGTGCTGAAATCGAGCACCATCAAGCGGCCACCCGGCCGCAGGACGCGCCGGAACTCCCGCAGCGCCTGGTCGCGGTCGGCAACGTTGCGCAGCCCGAAGCCGATCGTGATTACGTCGAACGATGCATCCGGGAACCGCAGGTCCGTGGCATCGCCCTCCTGGAAATCGACTGCCCCGCGCTGCCGCCGCCGGGCGACCTGAAGCATCGGCGCGCAGAAGTCGACGCCCACGACCTGGCCTTCCGGACCGACCGCTGCCTCGGCCAGGAACGCCAGATCGCCCGTCCCGGTCGCGACGTCCAGCACTCGTTCGCCGGGCCGCAGGGCGCAAAGCTCGATCGCCTGCCGCTTCCAGAGGCGATGAAGCCCCAACGTCCACACATCGGTCAACGCGTTGTAGCGCATCGCAAGCGCGGAAAACAACTCCTCGACGTAACTGCTCTTGGCCTCGGCCGACTCGCTCCATCGCCGTCTAACCATCGTGAGCCTCCGCGCAACCAGCGGGTACAACAATCCCGGAAACGTAGCACGGCAATTCGGAGGCCGAGAGGTCCTAGTCGCGCGACGTGATACTGCTCATGCCCCCGCCACGGCTACAGGCCGACGATCGGTCGCAGTGTTTGCCCGGCCTCGGCGATGATGCCCGGCGTGTAGAAGGGCAGGTTGATGATCACACTGTCGATTCCGGCGTCCAGGACCTTGGTCTTGATTTGGTCGGCAACCGACTCCGCACTGCCGACCACCATTCGCTGCGCCATCTCGGCGGGAATCTGCTCTGCTCTGGCGTTGTCGTCGACGAGCGCCGTGATCAGGGTGCTGGTTTCCAACGTGGCGGGATCGCGGCCGATCTCCTCGCAGCACCGCTGCACCACCTCCAACTTGCGCGGCAGCTCGTCGAAGCCGGCGATCACGTTCAGGTGATCGAAGTGCCGTGCGGCGAGCGGGATCGTCTTCTTCTCGCCGCTGCCGCCGATCATCAGCGAGATGTGTTCGCGAAAGCGGGGATTCGCGAACGCCTCGCTGGCCTGGTACCACTTGCCCGAGAATGTCGCTCGTTCGCCCTTGATCATCGGCAAAATGATTTCCAGCGCCTCGTCGAGCCGGTTGAACCTGTCGGTGAAGGTGCCGAACTCGAAGCCCAGTTGGTGGTGCTCGAGCTCGAACCAGCCGGTGCCGATGCCGAGAATCGCCCGGCCCTGGCTCACCACGTCCAACGTGGTGATGATTTTGGCCAGCAGCGTCGGATTCCGGTACGTGTTCCCGGTTACCAAGGTGCCCAATTGCACCCGCTGGGTAGCCGTCGCGAGCGCACCCAGGGCGGTGTAGGCCTCCAGCATCGGCTGATCGGGCGAACCCAGCATGGGCAGTTGGTAGAAGTGGTCCATGACGAAAACCGAATCGAATCCAGCCGATTCGGCCTCTTGAGCCTGGGCGATAACCGTGGGGAAGAGTTGCTCCACCCCGGTACCGTAGGAGAAGTTGGGAATCTGCAGACCGAGTCGAATTACCACGCCGTCTACCGTAGCGCCACGGCCTTGGACGGCGCGCGACTTGCGCTGAAGCCGGTCAGCCGAAGTGAGCCAGGGCTCCGCGGCTGACGTGCAGCGTCTGCCCGGTGATGTGGCGGGCCGCGGGGGTGGTGAGGAAGAGTGCCAACCGGGCGACCTCCGCGGCGGCCGGGGGCGGCGTGCGCGAGAGCCCCTCGTAGCCGCTCTGGGCGCTGCGGCCGCTCGCCACCGCGTTCACCGTGATGCCACGGATCCCGAAGACGCTCGCCTGCCCGGCGATCCAACTGGAGAGTGCCGCTTTGATGGCGGCGTCGGCGCTACCGGCGGGCGGGTTCTCGGTCACCACGCTGATGATCGAGCCACCCGACCGAAGGTGGTCTCCCACGGTTTGTACCGTCAGCACCAACGAGAGCACCGTCGTGTCGAGCCCTTTGCGCCATGCGTTGGCGGTGTCGGCGATCGAATAGGTTCGTGGGTCGCCGGCACTCCACGACGGGGCCGGCACGTTAACGATGGTGTCCAGGTGATGGGGGAACAATTCGCGGACCTCGTCGAGGCTGGCCGGATCCGTGGTGTCGCAGGCGACCGCGTCCACATCCAGTTCCTTCGCCGCGATTTCCAGGTCGCTGCGGTGTGCGCCCACGAGGGTCACCTTGTGACCGTCGTCGCGGAAGCCCTCGGCCACCGTGCGCCCCAGCTCCGTGTCTCCACCGGTGACCAGCACTTCCACTGCCTGACCTCCTTGTGTTCAACGTCGAACCCGGACCCTGGCGCTGCACAGACACCCACAGGGACACGCGGAGTCACAACGCGGAACCGATGCCCGTAAACTCGACGCGGTCAATGTTACTGGACGGTAGCTATTGAGCGAAACCGCAGCCGCCACGACGCGCAGGAGAATTGAATAACTTTTCGGTCGCCACGGTTGCCCCGGGGGCGTATTCGGCACGGCGCTGACGTTCGCCTGCGGCGCACCATCGATCGAGACACGGTCGTGGCATCATTACTTCGTAGCGAACGTGCGCTGAGGCGCCTTCCCAAATAATACCCCCAGGGGTATTGTGGTAGAAGTCCGAGTGCCGCACCGTCGCTGCGGCCTGGTCCGACCGAGGAGTATCCATGGCACGAGTCGTCATCCTCGGCGCCGGCATTGCGGGACACACCGCCGCCTTGCATCTGCGCCGATGGCTACCCCGCAAGCACGAAGTCGTCGTGGTGTCGCCCAACCCCGACTGGAACTGGATCCCGTCGAACATCTGGGTCGGTGTCGGCCGGATGGAGGCGACCAAGGTCCTGATCCCACTCAGGCCGATCTACCAGCGCAAGGGCATCGCCTTCCACCAAGCGCGGGCCACCGCCATCCGCCCCGAGGGTACGGGCGCGCAGTCAGCCCCGTCGGTGGACTTCACTTACACCGACGATGAGCACCACGGCCAATCCGGCTCCCTAACCTACGACTACCTCATCAATGCCACCGGCCCGCAGCTGAACTTCGCGGCCACACCGGGCCTCGGTCCCGGCGGACATTCGTACTCGGTATGCACGGCCGACCACGCCGTCGAGGCGGCCAAGGCGCTCGAACAGGTCATCGCCAAGCTGAAGGCCGGGGAACGGCAACGCCTTGTCGTCGGCGTCGGACACGGCACCTGTACCTGCGAGGGCGCGGCGTTCGAGTACACGTTCAACGTCGAGCACGTGCTGCGCCACGCCGGCGTGCGCGACCTCGCCGAGATCGTCTACCTCACCAACGAGTACGAACTGGGCGACTTCGGCGTCGACGGCATGAGCTTCGTCGACAAAGGTTTCGTGCAGTCCAGCCAGATGTGGACCGAGTCGCTGTTCCGCGAGCGCGGTGTCAAGGCCGTCACCCAGGCCGCCGTGCACGAGGTGATGGAAGGCAAGCTGCGCTACGAACAACTCGACGGCAAGGAACGCGACCTCGACTTCGACTTCGCGATGCTGCTGCCGCCGTTCAAAGGCGTCCCGCTCGCCGCCTACGACAAGGACGGCAGCGACATCACGTCCACCCTGTTCGCGCCGTCCGGCTTCCTTAAAGTCGACGCCGACTACTCGGGTAAGCCTTACGGCGAGTGGTCTGCCGAGGACTGGCCGCACACGTACGAGTCGCCGGCGTATCCGAACATCTTCGCGCCGGGTATCGCGTTCGCGCCGCCACACCCGATCTCGAAGCCGCGCAAGAGCCCCAACGGAACCGTCATCACCCCCAGCCCGCCGCGCACGGGCATGCCGTCGGGCATGATGGCGAAGACAGTCGCCGAGACCATCCGCGACCGGATCACCAAGGGCACCATGGCCCCCGCCCACCGCGCCTCCATGGCGACCATGGGTGCTGCGTGCGTCGCCTCGGCCGGTGCTGGATTCCGTCAGGGCTCGGCCGCCGCGATGACGATGTTCCCGGTCGTGCCCGATCCCGCCAGATATCCGCAGACCGGCCGGGACATCGCCGGCACGTCTGGTGAACTCGGCCTTGCCGGGCACTGGATCAAGTTGATGCTGCACTACATGTTCATCTACAAAGCCAAGGCCAGGCCATTCTGGTGGCTGATCCCCGAGTGAAAGGCACTCAGATGGACCCCACGGATGACGACAGCATCGACTCGGGCGCCAACGTCCGGACTGCTGAACGCATCGCCGACGCACCGCTTCCTACCCGTGCAACGCTGCGGAAGCGTCAGAATCTGCTGATCCAGTTCTGGCGCTTCGCCCGGATCAATCTCAAGATGATGCGGATCATCGTCAACGGGCACGGCTGACCCGGGGGAGAACGCGTCTGGTGGTGGGCCGATGCCCAGGCTCTCAGATCACGTTGTCTTCGGCGCGGTGACGGCCAACGGGACGGCACATTGGCAACAACGATAAAACCCCCGTCGCATCCGTCAGCACGGCATCCTTGCGTCACGGCATTAACACGGTAGGTTCGTCGCCATGGAGCAGGTGGACCCGAATTCGACACTCCGCAAGGGGCTGTGGATGATCTGGGCGATCGCCGCGGTCACGGGTGTCGCCGCAGTCACCATTGCGTTCCCGGCGACCTCGGGCGCCGATCCGGAGCCCGCGCCGCCCGCGCCGTCCACCACCATCGCGGCACCCCCGCCGGGCGCTCCCGGCCCGCCGCCGGCCCAGCCGGGCGAACCCAACGCCGGCCCGCCGCCGGCCGATGCCAATGCCGCGCCGCCGCCGCCCGCCGATGCCAATGCGCCGCAGCCACCGCCCGCCGACCCCAATGCCGGCCGGATTGGCAATGCCGTCGGCGGATTCAGCTTCGTCCTTCCCGCCGGATGGGTGCAGTCGGACGCATCCCACCTGGACTACGGCTCCGAATTGCTCAGCAAGACCACCGGACAGCCGCCGATGCCCGGGCAGCCGCCACCGGTGGCGAACGACACCCGGATCGTAATGGGCCGGCTCGACCAGAAGCTCTACGCCAGCGCCGAGGCCAACAACGAGAAGGCCGCGGTGCGGCTGGGCTCGGACATGGGTGAGTTCTTCCTGCCGTATCCCGGGACCCGGATCAACCAGGAAACCACCCCGCTCACCGGCGCCAACGGGATCACCGGCAGCGCATCGTTCTACGAGGTCAAATTCAGCGACACGAGCAAACCGAACGGCCAAATCTGGACCGGTGTGGTCGGCTCACCCGCGGCGACCACGCCGAACGCCGGGCCTCCGCAGCGCTGGTTCGTGGTGTGGCTAGGCACGGCCAACGACCCGGTGGACAAGGGCGCGGCCAAGGCGCTGGCCGAGTCGATCCAGCCTTGGAGTGCCCCGCCCGCCCCACCGGCGCCGGCGGCTGCACCCGCCCCCCCCGCGCCGGGAGCCCCCGCGCCGCCACCGCCCGCGCCCGCGCCGGGCCAGGCGCCTGCCGACGAGATCTCGCCCACCCCTACGCCGACGCAGCAGCGGACGCTCCCGGCTTAACGCGGCGTCCTTAAGCCAACCGTGTCGTATTTGACACGCGAATAATTCCTTAAAGCGGGTATACCGAAGTCACGGCCTGGTGGACGTGGCCGGGGTTCGCCAGCGAATGCAAGGAGACTCGCATGGATATCATGGCAACAACCGAATACCTGGCCCTGAACCTCAACGGGAAAACCGGTATAGGTTGGTTTGGCTACATCATCATCGGCGGTATTGCCGGGTGGCTCGCTGGCAAGTTCGTCAAGGGCGGCGGCTCCGGCATCTTGATGGACATCGTGATCGGTGTCGTCGGCGCGTTCGTGGCCGGGCTAGTCCTAAACCTGCTGGGTGTCGACGTCAACAGCGGTGGCTATTGGTTCACCTTCTTCGTGGCGCTGGGTGGTGCCGCCGTGCTGCTCTGGATTGCAAGGCTATTGCGAAGGACCTAGCCGGGTTAGCCCGTTGTGGCGAGCAGCCGATCGAGCGGGCCGTAGCGGCATAATGGATCGATGACCCCGGTTACGACCACGACGATGCGAGCCTGGCGTGTGCGCCGGCCGGGGCCGATGGACACCCACCCACTCGAGCAGGTCACCACCGACGTCCCGCGCGCCGAGCCGTCGGAGTTGCTGGTGGCCGTGCACGCGTGCGGGGTTTGCCGCACCGACCTGCACGTCACCGAGGGCGACCTGCCCGTGCACCACGACCGGGTGATTCCCGGCCACGAGGTGGTGGGTGAGGTTGTCGAGGTTGGCTCGGAGGCAGGTGGAGACTTCCGGGTGGGGGACCGGGTGGGCATCGCCTGGCTTCGGCATACCTGCGGCGTGTGCAAGTACTGCCGACGCGGCGACGAAAACCTGTGCCCGCGCTCGCGCTACACCGGCTGGGACGCCGACGGCGGCTACGCGGAATACGCCACGGTGCCCGCCGCTTTCGCACACCACCTGCCGAGCGGATACAGCGACACCGAACTCGCCCCGTTGCTGTGCGCCGGCATCATCGGATACCGCTCGCTGCTGCGGGCCGACCTGCCGCCGGGTGGGCGGCTGGGGTTGTACGGCTTCGGCGGCAGCGCCCACATCACCGCCCAGGTTGCGCTGGCGCAGGGAGCCGAGGTCCACGTGATGACCCGCGGCGCCGAGGCGCGCCAATTGGCGTTGGAGCTCGGTGCGGCATCGGCCCAGGGGGCTGCCGATCCACCGCCGGTGCCGCTCGATGCGGCGATCCTGTTCGCCCCGGTGGGCGATCTGGTACTGCCCGCGTGCGAGGCGTTGGACCGTGGCGGCACCTTGTCCATCGCGGGGATACATCTGTCCGACATCCCGTCCCTCAACTACCAGCGCCACCTGTTCCAGGAGCGCCAGGTCCGGTCGGTCACCTCGAACACCCGGGCCGACGCCCGGGCGTTCCTCGATTTCGCCGGCAAGCACCATATCGAGGTGACGACGCCGGAATACCCGCTCGACCAGGCGGATCGGGCATTGAGCGACCTCAGCGCCGGGCGCATCGCCGGTGCCGCGGTGCTGTTGGTGTGACCGGCGTCAGGCCGACAGGTGCCAGACCAGCGCCGCGGCCAGAGCACCGAGCCCGTTCAGCGACCAGTGCAGCGCAATCGGCGCGATCAGGCTTCCGCTGCGGCGGCGCAGCCAGCTGAAAACGAAACCGGCCGCTCCGGTGGCCAGCACCGCCAGCGTCACCCCCGCCAGCATTCCTGGGATCCCTCCGCCGAAGACCCGCGTTAAGCCGACATTGCCGCTGGTCAGCCCCAGCGACGTGGCGACGTGCCAAAGACCGAACAGCAGCGAGCCGGCCAGCGCGACACCGCGGAAACCCCAGGCACGGTTGAGGGTGCCGTGCAGCACCCCGCGGAAAGCCAGCTCCTCGGGAATGACGGTTTGCAGGGGAATGACGACCATCGAGGCGGTGAACGCACCGGAGACGGTCGCGTAGCGGTGGTTGAGGAACATCGGCCGGGTGATTGGAAGCAGCACCCCGACGGCGATCACCGATGCCACGACAGCCACTGCGGCCAGCGCGTAGCCCAACCCCGACTTCCAGTGTTCGCGTCCCAGGCCCAGGTCGACCCAGTCCAGGCCGTTGGCGCGCATCAGGATCAACAGGGCGACGGCGGCGGCGGGGACGACGGCGATGCTCGCCCACGGGGTGGTGAAGTGTGCGATCAGGTTGGTCAGCATCAACGCGATCACCACGATGGCGACGTCGAGACGCACCCGGAGCCGATGCAGCGCCGAAAGCTGGGCAACCACCCGATGCGCGTCAGCGCTGGCGGCGGCATCGACCATCAGGCAAGTCTACCCGCGGACTGCGCCCGGCTCCTCAATCTCGCCTTCGCATGCGGGGTGGACACCCGTTCCAGCGGGTGTGTGCCCGGGTGAACGCGGCGGTCTCCGAGTACCCGAGCCGGCGTGCGGTTTCCTCGACACTGAGACCGGAGTTCAGCAGCTCGGCGGCCAGGGTCGCGCGGACCTCGTCGAGCAGCGCGCGGTAGCTGGTGCCCTCGGCCGCCAGCCGGCGGTGCAGCGTGCGTTCGGTGACGCAGAGTTCTCTGGCGACGGTGGCCATCGCCGGAATCCGGGTCGAGTCCTGGATCAGCCGGGTGCGGATCGCCGCCGAGATCCCTCGCCGGGTGCGCCGCCGGTCCAAAAGCTCCTCACACTGACGAATGCAGAGCGCCGCGGTCTGGGGATCGGCCGCGGGCATCGGCTGATTGACCAGGTCCGCCGGGATGGCCAGGACATTGCGTGAGGTTTCCTCCACGATGACGGTCAGGTTTTCGATTTCCACGAGGTCGGTCGGCAACGGCAGATCGGCAAACTCGACTCGGACGGTGATCGGCGCATGGGCGATGCCCAGGAGCAGGGGCAGGATCCGCAGCATGACCGCGAAATCACGCTCGAGGAGAAACCGGCGTGCATCGCGCGGAACCTGGGCATCGTCGAAAGCGACGACCGCTTCGGTCTGGCCCACCTCCGGGCCGGCCAGGTTCAGATACGTGGCCGTCAGCGCGGCGTACCGGCACGCGACGTCGATCGCGTCGCCGAAGGTCGGGCTGGCCATCAACGCGAAACCGAGGATGCCGATGTCGGCGAGGTGGTAGCGCGCACCGGTCTCCATGCCGAGCCCGGGTTGATCGCCGAGTCGCCCGATGAGGTTCCGGATCATGGTCAGCTCTTGGCCGACGTAGACCTCGGTGGCCGGATCGGCCAGGTCCCCGGTCGTCAACCCGGTTCCGGACAGGCACGTCGGCTCGTCGAGCCCGTGCTGGCGGGCGGTCTCCAGGACGTGCCGGGCAGTCGCCGAGGACTGTGCTACGTCCCAGACCGACGGGGCAACGGCGCGCATGTGTCTGAAAATATCAAATGTGTGTCTGAATCGATCATTCCGGTGGCCGCGGTGCGTCCTTAGCGTCATCGGCATGCCCACCGATCTCCTCAACCCGCCACCCCGAGCCATCTTGTCGGCGGCGCGCAGCTCCGTGATCAGCCTTTTACGGCCGGTCGCGACCGGCGCGTACCGCGATCTGCGTCGTCCACGGTCGAGCTCGGCCCCGGCGTCCGTGCCGCGCACGACGCTCGACCCCACGCTGGCTCCGCACATCGCCGACCCATATCCCGATTACGAGCGAATCCGGGAGCATCCCGTCGTGGTCAACGAGCGACTCGGCGTCTGGATGATCGGGCGATACGACGACGTGCACACCGCGGTCCGCGACAACGTCGTGTTCTCGTCGAAAGACGGTGTCATGCTCCGATCGTTCCCTTCCAGCGTCGTACTGCTCGCCGACCCGCCCGAACACACCCGTCTGCGACGTATCACCGCGCCCATGTTCAGCAAACGGGCGGTTCAGAGCTTCACGACGGACATCCGCGCACTGGCCGCCGAGTCGATCGCGAAGCTGACCAACGGTGACGTCGTGGACGTCGTGGACGGTTTGACCATCCCGATGCCGATCAACGTGATCGCCCGAATTCTCGGTGTTCCGCAGGATCAGTGGCCGGCATTTCGCGCGGTCTCGGACAAATTCGCGCAGATGTTCGCTCCCCGATCGGTGCCCGAGGTCGCGCGTTTGATGGCTTCGATCGTGCCCGCCTACGTGCGCATGCACAGCTTCATCGACGCCGAAATGCGACGCCGCGACGGCGAACCCGCCGACGACCTGCTGAGCCGGCTGCGCGCAGCGACGGCGGCGGGCGAGCTCACCGACGACGAAGCGTTCATGTACGCGCTGATCCTGCTGGTGGCGGGCAACGAGACGACCACCAACCTGCTGGGGATGCTGCTGGTCAGGCTGGCGGGGGACCCCGCGCTGTTCGCCGAGCTGAAAGCGGACCGCAGCCTGCTTCCCGCCGCGGTCGAGGAGACGGCCCGCTGGGGCTCGCCGGTCCAGTGGGTGACCCGAACCGCGACAGTCCCCTGCGCGATCGGCGACACGGTGATCCCCAGGGGTGCGAAGACGGTGCTGTTCTACGCATCGGCCAACCGCGACCCCGCCAAGTTCCCCGAGCCCGATCGCTTCGACATCCACCGGGACACCACCGGGCACCTGGCTTTCGGCCACGGCCTGCACTTCTGTCTGGGGGCACATCTGGCGCGGCTGGAGACGATCACCGCCGCCGACTGCCTGCTCGACGAAGTCGACGGCCTGGAGTTGGCCGGGCCCGTCCGTTGGGGTACGACGCCGTCGTTGCAGGGTCCGGTGTCGGTGCCCCTGCGCGTCACGCGGGGCTGATCACTCGGTACGCGCCCAGGCCCAGCCGGCGATCTGGGGGTCGTCCTCGCCGTGCTCGCGCGTGTAGCGGCGCGCCGCCAGCCGCGCGTCGGCCATCCGCTGGCGCAGCACCGCGGCGCGGCTGCCCAGCCCGTCGACCCGGTCGATGACGTCGATGACCAAATGGAAGCGGTCCAGGTCGTTGAGCATCACCATGTCGAACGGCGTCGTCGTGGTGCCGCGTTCTTTGAAGCCGCGCACGTGGATCTGGTCGTGGTTGGTGCGGCGGTAGGTGAGGCGATGGATCAGCCACGGATAACCGTGGTAGGCGAAGACGACCGGCTTGTCGCGGGGGAACAGGGGGTCGAATTCGCTGTCGGGCAAGCCGGGTGGATGTTTGGATTCCGGCTGCAG
>Ga0080006_1142149_pt1 | contig 39174 bp, 30 predicted proteins | sample RS3BMetagenome_FD_69209 | JGI IMG/M metagenome (GOLD analysis project Ga0080006, IMG submission 69209) | Ferric oxide microbial mat and aquatic microbial communities from Rainbow Spring, Yellowstone National Park, USA - RS3B (SPADES... ...
TATGAATCCTGAAGCGCTTCTTGCCATCGTTCGAGTGCCGGGGCTGCACATCTAGAAAACGGTCGGAAAAGCATGCAAAGTACGATCACAGCAGGAAGGTCAGAGTTTCATTTCAGTTTGATTCTTCACTAGACGGGTCGGACGGCTGTAGCCGTCTGGGTCCCGAGCCTACCGCAGACGCGTGCCGCGGCGTCGGATCCACTTCCGTGGTCACCAGCGGTTACAGAAAAGCTTTGCGGTGCCTAGACGGGCTCTAATTCGAGTTTGCGATTGGTGAGCGTATGTAGGCTCATCTTTTCAGCGACATTGCACTTGCTGAGACGGTGTGCTTTGGGCACCAACACGTGCTATATGCGGATTATTCTGAAATGCTTTGGTTTGCGTCGTCTTCTGGGAGCAGCATGCGCGATCGCCCAGCACGATGCAAAGCGTACCGAGTGCTCCGAAAAGCATGAGCAGGATTTACCAGAGGCGAAGGTTAAGAGATCTGCAACAGATATCTATCTGTAGGAACTTTCAAAAGCCATAAACGCCAACTAGCATTCTTCTCGGATCCTCAATGAGCGCTTTGATTCTACGTAGAAACGTCACTGCCTCCCTACCGTCTATTAAGCGATGGTCGTACGTCAGGGCCAAATACATCATAGGCCGGATAGCGATCTCGTCTCCGACAACGACTGGCCGTCTCTGAATCGCGTGCATGCCCAGAATTGCCGATTGTGGCATGTTAATGATGGGGGTACTGAGAAGACTGCCGAATACGCCTCCGTTCGAGATCGTGAACGTACCGCCTTGGAGCTCCTCCAACTGAATCTGACCTTCTCGAGCTCTTTTTGCAAAATCGGCCAGCTGCAGTTCGATATCCGCAAAGCTCATCTTCTCCACTCCACGCAGCACCGGGGTCACAAGTCCGGTAGGCGTGCTTACTGCGACAGATATATCCACGTAGTCTCGATAGAGAATTTCATCGCCATCGATTACAGCATTCACCTCAGGTTGCTCCTCGAGTGCAATCGCTGAGGCTTTCACAAAGGCACTCATATATCCCAGTTTTGCCCCATAGCGTTTCTCGAAACCATCCTTAAAGCTTGCGCGCATTTCCGAAAGGCTCGTCAGGTCACATTCGTTGAATGTCGTTAGCATAGCAGCAGTATTCTGAGCATGCTTAAGCCGCTCTGCAATACGACGCCGCATGCGGCTCATGGGAACACGACGCTCGCCGGCTTCGTCCTGTTGCAGGAGCGCGCCTGCAGCTGCAGCTGCCGCTGCTCCACGCTGGACAACAGAGCGCCCCGTGAGTTGCGCAGCCGCTGCCTCTGCGTGCTCTTCACCGTGCTCAACGTCTGCCGGTGGTGGCGGTGGCGACCCTGCTGGCCCTCCTGATCGCTCTTCTTGCGGCTCGATGTGATTGGGCTCAGGTTCACTCTGAGAAAGCTTTTCTGCCTGGCGCTGCTGTGCCGCGACTGTCTCGCCTTGTGCGCCCACCTCAACTCGGAACAAGTCCTTACCAACGGTAACGTTGTCACCCTCGGCTGCCATGATCTCCCGTATTACTCCAGATACAGGAGATCGAACATCAACCGTGACTTTATCCGTCTCGATTTGTGCCACAACCTCGTCCTCTTTCACCGCGTCGCCAACGTGTTTTAACAGCGCCACAAGTGTACCTTCTGTGATAGACTCTCCCATCGTAGGAACGGGAACCGTCTCCAAAGGACTAGAACGAGTTGCTGAGGGCATACTAAGCCCTCTCTTACACATCTTCTGCAGAAGGCTCCCGAGTGGACGCTGCAGACGCTGCTCCGAACATGCTAGCGCACCTACCCAGCAAGTATAGCGGTGCGACCAGCTGGGAATCCTCGGATCGCGGTGCCAGACTCTCACGGGTCGAGCGCTGAGTCCCAGAGGTGCACGTACCTGGCGCCCCAGACGGGCCAGAACTGAACGAACGTGGGGGATCATATACCCACGCTCTACACACCGAAAACAATGAATGCTTTGCGAGCGACAAACGTTGTATAGGCGGTGCAGTTTGATGGTGAGCGGCGCACCGCCCGCCCTAGACAAAACGTCCGCCACCGATGTGCAGACGCCTCTCAGTCGTTCTCGGCCGGCCCCTTACTACTGGCTTCAACTTGTCGCCGTGGAATTCCACCTTGAGAAATTCCCCCACAAATTTAGATTATCTCAACTCCGGAGGCCTCTTCCTCAGAACCGCACATCCGCTGATACTGATTGCAGTGTTAATTTCTCGTTTCACAAACTCCATGCGTTTGGTGCCTCTGATGGAACTCATTAATGCCATGATTATCAGAATTTGTGCCCTCTGTGCCACATTAGTCTTTTCATCGCCCCGTAGGACAAATGCCTTTTTTCGCCCATCTCCCCTCTTCTTCGCTCGATGGTCAGCGAGAACAGGATTCCGCTCGTTTATTTTGCGGGAGCCGGCGACACCGGCCCTTCAGGCTCCTCGGCTTCCATGTCCTTTAGGTCCCCTGGCTTTTCATTTCTTCAAATGAATGCGCTTGTTTACGCCCTAAGTTGGGGAACTTCTCCGACGGGGAGTGACTTTCGCAAGAATGAAGAAATGTGCCTCGGAGTCACTGTGTGCTGAACGCTTCAGCGACTCGGCCAGTGGTGCGATGATTACGTTCCACGATACGAAACGCTCCTTTGATGCCGTTGAAATACGGAGCCTACTGAGGAACAGAAAGCAGCCCTGCCCCGATAGAATCGGCAAAACTTCGAACGCAAAGGGAAAGGTGAATGATCACCTTGTCCAATAGAAGGACATCGCTAGACGTCAGGGGACAGTCTTCAATAATTCCATAAAGTGGTTGATGCTGTGTATGAGCCTTGACAAGGAGTCCAAACTGAGGCCGCAAAATGAATCCACTGCGGTTCGAACAGATGATGGTATCCCGTTTCTCTTCGCGTTCGATTGTACTTAGAACGGGCTCCCTCGCAGCGAATACCCATATACGCTCGGACTGCTTCGCCAGAAGGAAGTCTCATCGACTGAAAGCAACAGACCGACGTCCCGCTGCATTATGCGGATTGCAACATTCCAGGAATGCTGTCGATGCGGTTTCGGTGGAAGATGGCCGTTCCTGATCTAGGACTCTGTTTTTGCGACTGTATCCCAGTGTTTTGTTTCCAGAACCACACGAACAAGATGTTGAGCCTCACAGGCGCCAGTGGTGGCTACTATCGTGGCTTTTGCTTTGTTTAGAGTCATCAACGGGGCGTTTTACACCATTGACCGCAAGCAGGCTTTGAAAATATCGGTTTTTTGGCGCTGAGCGCATATTCGTGGTTCTGTCAGTGTTCCTCAACCATCTGAGTACTGTGGTATCACTGGCCTGAAGGGGGAATGCAGTCCTCGTTGCACTGTTTAGTAAGAATTATCCTGAAGGCAATCGGTATCAGATCTGTGTGGTACATTTCATACTGGTTTCGATCTCCTGCTATACACCACAGCGGGAGTGAAGCAAAATTGAGTCGAACGACTTTGAGCCTAAGTGCACTCTTTAAATTTGGTGAGCTGATATGATGCCTACCAGGAGTAGCAGTGCAATTTGCGTGTTTTTCACCAGACCACTAAAAAAGAGCGCATGTGCGGACCTGGAGCACGAACTAGCTCGAGAATACAGAAGTGATGTAAACCACCGATGTGTCGTGCACTGATGGTTCAGCGGCATTGCAGGTCTGAGAAGCAGTATGAAAAATTTGGAGTCAGTAATCTTATCGCCTCAATAGGCCGGGAAGCGTCTTTCGGAAAGTACTCCAGTGCAAGTATTAGATACGGTGTGACAAATTTGAAGCCATTCATCAGGTCTCTTTGAGCGATGTGGATACATCTTTCAGAAACTCAGGCTAAAAGTGCTCATAATTATGGAATAAAATGGAGCTGTGCCTCTGCTCCATTCAGCGCCGGATTCGTTCATATTCTCAAAAAAAAGCTCCTTCCAGATGCTCCTCCCGTTCTGGAGAAAGTATTCGAGGAGATCGTTATGTACGCTGCATTCCGTTCACAAACACAGCATTGCATGATGCGATAAAAACACTCGAACGCGTCCGGTGTACCGGGTTAGGCTGCTACCAAGGTTCTGCCGAACGTGGAAAACTCTAAAACAGCACAAGACGCTGAATAGCGCGCACCGCTAGAAACAAGCCTATGCTGGTCACGTCGCGGCGCGTGGTGGAACAACGAATCCGTGTATTCCACATACACTGAAGTACCGCACGAAAATTCCCAAAATTAAGCTGCGGTGAAATAAGTAGAATTGAGGTACAGCTTTCAACTTTCGACGTCAAAACGAAGCGCCTCCAGCTCCTCGAGTACGTCGTCTGGCAACTCGGCCAAGATACCAATGGCATAACAGCCCGGAACTTTTCGGCTTAGCCGCTGCCACTTTGCAACCCAGCTCACTTTTGGTCTATACAGGGCCACTAGACCGGAAAACTCTGCAGTGGTAAACGTCAGGACCCTCTCGCGGTCACCAGTTCCAGCTTCAAATAAGCCCGGACAGTTTTCGCACCCGTAGGCTAGAAACTGAGCTACCGACTTGACCAAGCCACAGGATAGGCAGGCCCGAAGCTTGCTGGACTGGACTTCAGAGGGCACCACAACAATGTTCTCAGAGGCTTCAGTCATGTTGTGCGCAGCGGAACCCCCAAGCTGCCACAGAAAAGACCAAAACGATTTTACGCACTGCGAGCTTTCGCGTTTCCGATTGTAGGGTCGCTCCAGCAGTGCATGCAGCGCTCGCAAGCTTTATCCAAGAGAAACCTTCGGTTCCCTCGTGGACAAGGTCTGCTTAAAGTATTCGAAACCTTGGACAGCTGTGTGCTTGATGAGCAGCTTGCAACGTTCCTCGAGCCACCCTTAAAGTTCTGCCGCGGATGCTCAAACGTTGTGGTCAAGGTCGTTGACCAACACACAGGCAAGGCAGAGGCTTTATGGCTCAGACGGCCTTCTCCGTTCGAAGGTATTCAGGTGAAGTCCCGAAACGTTTTTGAGCTGGGCGTTAACGAGGTGAGTGTTTTCGAGCTGTGCCCGCACAGGGGAAGTAGTGCTACCGGTACCGACTCCGACTTCTTTTACGCGGCCACGATTGGGAGGCCGGCACACAACGCCCGCAGCCGTGACCCAGTGCGAAGAGACTATGAGCTGCGAGTGCTGGAGGTGCGACTCGAACAAGAGCCCCGTCGGAGTGTCGGAACAGAATCTGTGACCAGTGCTACTGAAACAACAGCTGGCCTGCGAACCCGGCTCGTATCGTCGATATCTTTGTCCGCCTCAGCGGGTTACGGTGCTCCAGTGAGCATGACACTGCATCACGGAATGCAGGGGGCATTGGTGAGCTTTGAGAGTGGGGATGTGCTCGTTATGATTGGTGAATTCCTCAACTCTAGTGAGCTGAACCAGGTCATGCTGCACGTCACAGATACGCCGCCTAGTTTTACGGCTTTCTTCGGCATGAGGCGCTTAGTGTTCGGCACCGAAAGTGCACTGCTGTGCGTGAGAACTTCCGAGCTGTTTGCCAGTGGCACTAGCGATACCCTTACAGACCAGAATCAAAATCATTCTTGGAAATGTTCTGCGAGCTCGCCTTTCCATGTCACGGAAGAACGACCCTGCTCGGCTCTCGTCACATCTGTTGATTGTAGTACAGCTCTGGATCGTGACACGACGTCGAATGCTCTCCCACCGTTTCTCGTATACCGGCGGGATCCGTCCGTGCAGTTGTACCATCTTGATTCTTGCTTCTACCTGAGCGCTGTGAGCGGACATGATCCGGTATCGATTGAAAGTCTGCCTGACGGATCGGTTGTACAGCAGCTTGTCGTGAATCCGAGAGTTCCCGAGCATCCGACAGAGGGCGTCTCGAATAGAGCCTCCGATGCAGGCTGCGAACCTCGGCCAGCGGGAGGCGCATCCGAAGAGAGCGCGTCAGAACCGACGTGGACAGTGCTCAGCCTTTTCAATGGTAGTGTCGTGATTGTTTCCGAGACGCTGCGGAATCAATTGTGTATTCTTCTGCGGCGACCGCTGTTTAACGTTGCGCGGGAAGCGCTGACGATCGGACGCTATTCGCTTGCCCTTCGACTATGTTACGATGCAGAAATCATGAAGTATCCGGAGAGTCCGACGCTCATGGAACTCAGATCTCGTGCATTCAATGGCTTCCGCCATCAGATCGCTAAACAGTGCAAGGATGACCTTGTGTTTTGCGCGTACATGGAAGATCTTTGTGGAGTGCATCAGAACTGGATCACTCGGGTTCTCGCGAACTGTTCTGATCCAGGAATACCGAAGTTACTGATAGAACGATACGAAAGCTTTCTGGACTATTCTGTGGATTTGATTGGCCCTGAAAAACGCGAGGCGTGTGCTGAAGGAGGCGTTCACTGTCCTGAGGAATTCGGGGATCTTGGTAGCCCAGAGCACACCATGCATTCCGCGGCAGAAACGCCTAGGAAAGAAACATTCTGCGGCCAGTTAGAGCATATGTCCAGGACTCCAGAAAGTTGTAGAAAAACGAAAGCCAAAGGCAAAGCTAACGATCTTGACACATTAGGGAAAGCGCATACTAGCCACGTACTCGATATACATGAAAATACGCTAGCAGATCGCGCATCAGCGCATCAAGAAGCGCTGCAACCTGGCCTAGCGGGATGCGCACCAGAGAGCGTTTCTCATCTTCCTGGAAAGAGGGATCAAGTTTGGTGCTCTCTGGAGCTCACGAACATACCGAATGATATCCGCGATCCCGTGGGGAGCCTTCAGAACATATTTGACAGAGATCTACGCTTGGTGCTCTCAGATACTGCTGATGCAACAGAGCGATCCAGGAAGCTCATAGACTACATCACATCGCAGAGAATTGCGAGGATACTCGCGAAATGCCCAGAAGCTTTGACGCCGCTTCAGTGCGCTGCTATTCGCCATGTTGTCTTCAGTGGCGAGTACGCAGTATGTATCCTAGAAGCAGTGTTTCGCCTTTTGACCTTCTGCGGCAACGAGGTCCTCCGGAAAGATACCAGCCTCATTCAGGTGCTGCTCGAGCAGCTTCAGAACCCGCAAGACCTGGAACGGATCCTGGAATTTGCTGAGCTTTATGACTTGAGTTCGATGACAGAGCGCCTCTATCGAAGACTGAAACGCTGGGATGAGCTCGCCATTTTCTTGCAGAATCGCGGAAGGTGTGAGGATCTCTTGCATTTATGTTCAGAAATCGACATAGCTGAGAGTCATTTGTGGGAGCACGGCCTTGTATGCGCTCTTGGGGAATTCCTGAGCTCGTTACGCGAAGTTGAATTCCCAGTGGCACTTGGATATGCACAAGGAACGCGCGAACCCGCAGAAACGAGCCCGAAACGTTGGGCGCCTAGCTACTTGAAGCCAGGGGCGTCCCTTCACTCTGTGGTACAATGGTTGCGACGACACCGTATAGTATCGACAGCAGCACTCCCTATCATGTGCGAACGATTATGCTTGTTGGAGGCTGGACCCTGCGACGATAGACTCACTATATCACGTCGTGTCACCCAAGCTATACGAGCTGAAATTCATGCGGAGGAGCGTCGATTCATACAAGAGTTGTACGAGAGCATTTTCTCCACGCCTCGACAGATACCGTTATCGTTGTAAAATTTCAAAGACACGGCGAAAGCGAGCAGTGCATGGACATTGACTGCGCTTCTGGGATTTACCGAACCGCGGGCGGCGAGACGCGAACTTTTCGAGTGTACAGTCATCTATAAAGAAGAATACCCCTAGTTAGACTCATTCAGTTTTCACGACATAAAATGAGGAGTATCTGGTCCAAACTTGCTGTAGTATGCGAAACCATCGAAATACCAGCCTATCACGGTCACTCACAAAGGATAGAACTTGGCATCCAGATCCGGTTTCCGGAGCTTATGCTAATATTCCTCTGTAGTGGCACTAAAGGAAGATTATTAACCGAAGAAGGGATACCGCATCTACATGGCATGATTCGAATCGGTAGAGTCTGCATAAAATTCCTGAGGGCGCTCTTTTAACTAACGCAAGCATGCGAATCAGATGTAGCGAGGATGCGTGCATCCTTTAGAGCATGCGCAAAATTATCCCAAGCGATTCCATCGCTTATGCACCATATCAAAGAGTTTTATCGACGGCGTTGCGGCAGCATATGATGCAAAGGATCCGGACGCTAGATGCCAGTGCAGATGAAGCGCCTTCTATCGAAGCTGTGCGTATCCGCGCTTTATGGGCTCAGAAAAAGCGATCGATATCTGGGGAGCACACTTATACCTAGCCAGGTCTCTAACTTTGGCAACATCGATCGAACGGCGCTGTTCTTGCTCTTGTGGTTGTCATGCTTCCAGGCAACGCGTTCCTTTCTTGAAGTTCTTTCCACAGAATCTGGTAGACCGAGCCCCCGTCTGTATCGGGGCAATGCGGGGCGCGTTCATAACCGCGGCGTTTGTACCAGATTAAAGACTCTGGATTATTTTTCAGGCAAGTGAGCGCAACACCAGCAACGTTCAACTGGCTAGCTATACCTTCAACGAAATGAACAAGTTGCGTGCCGATCCCACAGCCGCGCCATGTATCTAGGCAATGCAACTCGTAAACATACAGAAGAGAATGCTTCTCACATACAACACGCCCACTTTGAGTGCCCCGAGGCACCCACTCATTGACTATTCTATAACACGCAAATGCCACTGGTACCAGCAATTCGCTGTTGCATTCACTGCAGGACACCTGGGAGAGCACATGTTGGGTCGGAACATTTTGTGTTGTAGACGACCGGGTTCGTGAACGAACCTCTTTTTCGAACGAGTACATGTTAACTATCTCGACAATAGAAGATTCTGTAACGCTTTGCTGCGCTGCTGGATCTCCTAGAGCGGCGGGATTTCTTTGCCAAAAGGCGATAACGAACATGCTCGCCAGCGCAAACAGCTCTCGACGCTTCGCCTTTGTACTCCAACGTCGCCAGGCGCCTATTCTTGGTCCTTTGGAACCTGGAGGGACCGCGCGTGTATGTGCAAGGGAAGCAGCCTCGTTGTATATGGCTCGCATATGCCGTTCCGTCAGGTTCAAAATAAAGTTTTTCAGTTCAGAAGACAAGTCACGACTGTTGAAGCTTCGAAATACGAGTCCCTGAATTCCATCACGAAGGTCTTGCCCTTTGATCATCGGCTTGAACTCACAGAGGAAATTCTTGTGCGCGTAACAAAAAGGTGATATCAATCAAAACCAAGAAGGACCAGAGCGGAAGGCTCCATCGGACCACAGCGCTAACATCGCTGCTGCAGGGCGATCCTGCCTTTGTTTCTATAACTCTTTGTTCACCCCAAAGATCGAAATTTACTCTAGGTGTTCGACAGTTATCGTCTCGCGTGCAGCAAACAGAAGCGATTGCTCCGGCTGAGCGAGATAGCGACAGTCGGTTTCTCTCGCCACCTTGGGTATGAGCGAAGCTGCTTACTGGCTCAGAAAATCAACTGAGCAAACAGTGCCCGACCAATATAGGTGGCTTTACGCGCAGTGCTGCACACTGACGCGTCGAAGTCGAACGAGAAGTTCATTCAGTAATTGACTGCAGCGCTTTGGGGCAAGCCTATCCTCCGGCGCGCCTTTCATGATGGAGTGGGACGACGAAGCGACGTGACCGCTGGCATTCGCGCGATGCAGCTACGGCAATTCTTATTTCCGACGACAAAACGTTCACAATTACCGATGGATACCATATCGTGGGATGGGTATTGGCTTTAGGGAAAGCGTCCATCATGCTGTTGCACCCTACCTGCAAGTTCCATTAATTACATTTCCGTTCGGATACCCTGGTCGTTTCGCACGTCCTGTGGTGCGCCCGGTGTATCCTGTATGCACCCGCCTTAGCGTTTGTACCGCTAGACAAGATGCATCACAGAGAGAGAACGGTTTTGTCACACCACAGAGCGCGTTGGCCCGAGGCATCGTTCATCCGAAACGGGGTCGGGGTTCATATCATTCTGGGAGGCTGCAAGCTGTGCAGACGACCTACTGCCTGCGACAGCGCGAAGCGATTTAGTAGGAGTTCGCCGCTGCAAGGGGGACGCCCATACGCTGCTTGCCCCATAATTGTCACAGGATGAACTGTGTAGCGGACGGGCTGCTCAGATCTCACTACGGTACCAGCCACTGCAGAGTTGCACAGAGCAGCTGCCCGGCAGGCTCATCGGGCTCCGGTGACCTTTCGCCTGTACGAGAAACTTTCGATGATCCGTAAAGCTTCCCTCCTTCTAACGTTTTCTGTCGAGGGGGAACGAAATTGTTATCGATCTGCTAGTTAGTGTTTAGTATTTGTTCTTTGCTCTCTACAGTGAGCTCCATAAGCGCACCTCCATATCCGGCATGCATGATACAAGACGTGCATCTTGCTGTTTAAGGGAAACTCGATCCTGAAAAGTCGTCCTCCTTTTGTGCTAATGTAGAAGGTGTATTTACGTTCAAGTCATAGCAAAATTACAGTCATTCATTTCAATTGTGTTTCAACCCTCAAGTTAGTATATTCAAGTGATTTTTCGCGGTTTGTAGCTGAGGCGCTCAAAGTGCGTTCGTTTCCTCAAATAAAAAAATAAAGTTATGGAAAATGAAGTGGAGGATCCTGAAGGGCCCGTGTTGCCCGCTGCCGGAAAAAAGTAAAAACAGTGCCGAGGATAGAGGAACAGGAGAAGACAAAGAAGCAGGGGGGAGACGTCAAAACGAACTCGAAAGACAGCACTACGACGAGAATGTAGTGCAAGCCTTTCTGCTATGGCATGTCAAGGATCCCTACAAATAAAAGTTGCGGGAGGCCGTCAGAAACCGTGTCGAGTCGTACTCCACGAGTATTCTTGAGGCTTCTTCAGGATTAAGGCATCTGGCGTAGCACAAGTATCGCGAAGTGACGGACCTTAAAACAGTTGAGGTTCCGGAAGAATTTTTCGACGAAACCTTTATTCGTCACCAGAGGCTTGTCACAGAGAAATGTGGAAGAGAAATGAGCGAGCCTGTGTCCTCCACGAAAACTTCGCCGAACATCGCTTCAACAGAACTCGATACAGGGGAACTCGAATATTTAGAGATACGGTACAATGAATCATCTCACGAACCTGAAGAACCATGTGACCATGAACCTCAAAAGCTTCATGATACGCGCCGTGTTTGCGCTTTACCAGGGCCTCTCTCACAGAGCGAGATGAGCGATTATCGATGGCATCACGAGCGATAATAAGAATGAACAGGAGATAGAATTCGTCGACAAGAAGAGATCACACAGGAGAAAGAAAGAAGTCTCTGCAATCTGTGTGGTACTGGAGCTGGCCAATCCGGTAGAAAAGGTATCAGAGATGGAAAACGATGGAAAAGATGTTATTCCATCATTCTGTGTTAAATCGTGATCCTGAATCGAGAGCTCGAACGCAAAGCGGAGGTGGAGCCGGCTGTGAAAAAATGAAGAGTCGGAGAAAAGGAAGGCTTTTCTGCTAGAAAAGCGCTTCAATATCGTTCCTTAATGCAACATCGAGTGGCGCTTGATGACCATCGACTACATAGCCCTCCATGGCATCATTAGCGATATCAGTCCGGAGTTTGATGTAACCAGGAGAATTTTTATGGTGAAAGCCAGGATACTGTTTGGAAGAATATATTCGATTTCAAAACTTTCAACACAAGCAAGAAAAGGTATCCACGGGAATCATCGAAAGCGATGGGGCATCCATATGCGTACCCTATCGGCGCTTGAAGGCGGATCGGTCTTTTCTGTTTTCGTTGTTGCCCCTAGCGAAGCATGAATAAAAGAAGGAGGCAGGTCCTATCACGCATGGGATGCAGGAGGACGTCATTGTCGTCAGCGTTGACCCTGGGAACAAGTATATCATGGCAATCGCAGTATCCAAGTCTGGAAAAGACGGCATTGACTGTAACTTACGTCAAAAAGACATGCAGCTTTTGAAGCTCTCAATAGCGAAATATTACCGAGAGTCCGGAATAATGCATGCAAGGAAGAAAAGCGAGACGTGGAATTGAGGAGTGAAGGAGCACCTGGAAGCGATCAGCCAGATGACGAGCCGAGGAGCGGACTTTCAAGCTTTTCTGGAATTGATGAAAATTCGCGCTGCTCATTACGAGGCGCTGTGGAAAGAGTACACAGAGACCTCGTGGGCTCGTCAGTGTACGAGCCTGTGCGGAGAAAAGAAGCGTGCATTCACCAACTTCTTCAATCAGTTGGGTGCCCTCAAGGTAGTCAAGAGTCAAAGGCTCGTAGCAGCGTGCGGAACAGGGCGCTGGGCGTCCAAAAAGGGAACATTCCAGCTCCATCTACAAGAGCGTACAAAGAGTACGCACATCGTTTTCTCACAGTACCTATGGATGAGTTCCGAACGTCATGCATACACCATGAGCTGGGGTGTACGCTCCGGAGGGTCGTGACGGGAAAGTGTCGGTTGGGCTCTGATGATATCGAAAATTACGGAGAGCTAATGGAACAGAAAATTGAAAGGAGAGCGAAAGTTCGAGGACTACATGCATTAGTGAGTACAAGCAGCTGCAAGCAACGTATGGAGTTCGTGAATCGAGGCTTTAACGCTGCGATCAGTATCAGGAGATGTGCGGTGCTGAAAACAAGATCCGCGGAGTTGACAAGAGCCAAGTCTCTGGGGCAATCTTTCAGACTCGAAATGTGCAAGAAGAAGCTGAAGCCGATAGCAGGCGGCTGGTCGAAAAAGACCGGGAGGCGTCTGCACGTCGGTGTATAGACATAAACTCTATGGTTGTAAAGGATTCGCCGTTTCTTTCATCCTCGGGGAGATTATTCAACGCCCTTGTCGGATGGAAATGATGCACAGAACCGCTTGCTCTCTTAAAGCCTTTGATTCTATTCCAAACTTTTCACTAGGTTATAGCCTCGGCATTCCAGGCTTAGCTAGGAAGACTTACGGATTTCAACGTAGTTTAAGCACCCGAGATCGTCTACTCGGATTGGCTCCATTGAAGCTTTTTGTGGCTGGAATTCGTTACGTGAGCAGAATTAGCATTATTCGAGACCCACTAAGACAAGGTTTCATAAAATAACCCATATTATTCTCCGACTTATACATACAATCTTCCGCTCTTATCTTTTCCTAACATTTGGTAAGGTAAATCATGCATTCCACAAGTCTTCGAGTTTTGTGTTTTGAGACAGCTCGGGTGCGCAACAATGTGCGCCTCTGAATTGACGGAAGAAATATTCCACGTCATCGCTTGACGACTTTTTACCAAGAGCATCCCGGAAGTTTACATAATCTGTCATTTCAAAAACTTAACTCCCTTCGGAACAGAAATCCTCTTTTCTCGAGGGCCGCTGACGAATCGTAATTCCACTACAGACGCCTTTCACGTGCTATGCTCTCGGAGGCTCCACTTTCTTCTGTTTGCATGGGAAAGTTCATTCGACTCGGACGTAGCTCGTTGTGACGATCCCTTTCAGTGGAGCGTGCGTCAATGCTACGCGAGATTAGAGCAGAGATGAATCGAAATTTCACGGCTTGCTCTCAGTCTGGGATTTTCGTTCCGGTGCTTGTGTGACCGGGTTTAGCATCGCTTTTACGAATCTTTTTTAATGGGAGAGTGTGCGCTTCCATGTGCAGCGGATAGAGTACATGCTGATCGGATCTCCTGGAAGAAATCCGTGATCGCATTGTGAGGCACCTGGTGGGTAAACAGAGGAGCGCATCCAAAGCAGCCTCCTATATCCCTCAAGTGCATGTACATAGCGATAAAGCAAGCGATCGCGCGCTGCAGGGCAGCGATCTAAGGAGAAGGAGGAGATGTGGTGGACGTATGCGAATACCTGACCACAGGCAAATGCCACCTCTGCGAAGGGCGCATATGGGTTGTACGCAAAGAAAATGAAAATCAGAAGCGAAACGTAGATCCTAACTGCCGCCTATGCATAGAACGCGTCTACAATAGCCAGAAAGTGCGAAATGGAGAGTTAAGCACTGAGATCAACATCCTTCGACTGCTGGCAACAGAGCTGGAGAGACTGGAGATACTAGCTTCATTAAAGCTTGAGATAAGAGAGAGGAAAAAGAAGCAGTCGAACAAAAGGACCACATTTGCTGATATTGGTATCCATGACGAGAGACCCAAAATTTGGTGTGTATGCCTTGGTTCGTAAAGTGAATCCGCTCCGTTTTATTTTGACCTGGGTGAAGATGCAAACGAAAGACGCAAACTGAAAAGACACTTTTGTACTAAAACATTCAGAATCTGCGCTGTGCGTCTACACTTGGTTCCATACAATTTGCGCATTGTTATAATACGCGCAATACGCGCTTACAGCTGAGAGCGAGTTCGGAAGCAAAAGATCTGAAATAGCAGGAATCCAGCACAGTCGCTTACCGGGAGAAAATAAACCGCGTTGGCCTAGAAGTCAGAACCGAGCACGGCATTGTTTCCTGCAATAAAACGGAAACATGCCAGACAGGGACTCGGGTCGCAGCCCGAGCGACGCTTCAGGCAGAAACGTCGGCGCAGTTGACGACCACTCAGGTCCCGGTGGAGTCCATGCGTGGCTATTTAAGCTGAAACAAGGAGGTGTTCTTGCACCCGGTGACCAGATTACGGCGAACTATAAGCGTGACGTTTTCATTGCTGAGGTAGATTCTGCAGGTTTTCTCGTTGTTCTCGGTGCGCGGGAGGCTTCTACGGGTACAGATAATAGCACCGAATACCAAGATCTGATAGGCGTCCGCTTTGGATCTCCAGACAGTTTTATGGAAGCCATGACGAATATCTACCTGTCGCGTCGAAGAGGAAGACGTGGTCGCGAAGGGTTAGACGGTTGGGAAAGCTGCGTTGCACAGCGCCAGCAGAAGTCTCTGGGAGAACTCTATCGCGAGCTCGAACAACTAGTCAACGCGAGTTCAGATCAGAGTCTTGAGGGAGGAAGAGGCAAACTTGAGGGTTCTTCTGTGAAACGCATGACGCCTGGGTCCCGGGGAAGCTCCCGAAAACGGATACAAAGAAAATCGAATGAGCCCTCGACTAGTTCGGATGAGGCCAGCGCTGTTCACCAATCCCTGTCCCTCGCCAAGCGAAAAAGCCAGGTGTCACGAGCTTCCGAGGAATCCCCTTCCCAAAGCGAAAGCAGCCAGGAGCAGCAAACGAACGAGTTGCGACTAGAGCGGCGTTCTACACGCGCTGGTTCTCATGATGATGCTACCGGCAGCACCTCTTCTGGGCCAAGACATGATGGAAAATCGAGTGAACTGCACATCGAAGCGCATCCTCGCAAATACCAAGCTCAGCAGGGAGGCGTAGAAAAGAAGTTCCCCGAAAAATTGCCCCGTCGCTCTTCGGGAGTGGCCGCGCATCGAAAGGATACGGCTGAGCCTCATCCAAGGGGTTCCAGCGATTCAAGTCCTGAAGAATTGACTGAATCTGAACGTACTCAGAAAGCGATTCGTGACCAGCACAAAGTTCATCCCGCTGAAGCAAACAACAGCAGCTTTTCAACAGCTCAGTGGGAATCACTGAATTTGGAACAAATAGCCCGAAGAATGTTGGAAATGTTAACTTTGAAGCCCAAAGCTTTATTTGATGACGCGGATCCCGAATCGCTCATGCGGCTGCAAGAGCTTTCAGAGCACGTGAAGGCTAAGTTACAAAGTCTTTCGGCACATGCTCGAGCTGAAGAGCCCATTCTAGCGTCGTTCGCTGCGGGATACTTAAAGGGGATTGGCGAGGGCAGAAGCGCCATTGCACATGTTGCGACGAAAGCAGTTACATCTGGTTCTTTTGAGGCTGATGGGGAATCGGAGAATTTGAGCCGGATTAAGGGTCCTCAGGGCACTGCACTGGCTCCCTCTGCGAGGTCTACCGAAGCTGACACTACGATCGAATCCGACGACACAGAGCGTCCCACTGAGGCTCGAACTTCCGAGTCAGAGAAAGGTTCAAAGCGTCGAAAGGTGGAGTGGGATGGGCTACGTACTAAGCTTGAGGCAGAAATGATGGCTAGGCAGGAGCTAGAACTCGAGCGACGAAATCTTCTCGTGAGTCTGTCGGATTCTCAAAAGTTTCTCGTCCGCGAAGCCAAAAGGCGCCGATTGCTTGAGTCGGAGCTCTCAGCAGAGCGCATGCAGAGTAGCGAACTGCGGGGTAGAATCGATCGAATCCATCTTCGATTAAGCCATCTACTCGGCATCGACAATGAAAATTTCTTGCGCATCGATGGAGACGAACGCGTTGATCATAGCGTTCAGAGTGCAGAAAATGCGGAGAAACTCAGCGAAAATCATCCGCAAACTGTGGATGAGGAAGAGCAGATCGTCAGTGAAAGAGGTTCCCAATTCACAACTCCCGGTGAATTCTCCAGGAGGGCTGAAGACCAGCCTTCACATCCGACCGGAAGCCAGTTTTCATTATCTGAGAACCAAGTTTTGAAGGCGCGTCTGCGAAGAATTGAACGCGAACTCAGAGAATGGAAAGCCATGCTCGTATCCGAGCGGTGCGTGCGTGCGATCTTGGTCGATGCAAAGTCGCGACTGGAATCTGATATTGGCGACTTACGCATCATATCGGAAAAGGTTCAGGAACGAAAGCGACCGCACAAAGAGTCGTCTCAGAAAAAGTCGAAAAAGAAGGCGAGTTCGAAAGGACATGCGCAAACTCTGGCTCCATCGCAGCATATGGGACAATCTCTGTCAATGTTGCCAAACGTTCCTGTAATCTACGGGAACGAGATATCCGCCTATGATCGAATGGCCGGATTTGTTCCGCCTTCGATGCCGGAGACTGTCCCAGGATTTAGCGCCTACTCACCAGTCTATTACTATCCATCTTTGCCGCAAAGAAACGGTCTTCCTGGAGAAATGCCATTAATTATGTCAGCGCAGAACATGTGGCCTCCGCAGGAAGTGGTTCAACATCAGTACGGAATTGCTCAACCTTTCGTGCACCTGGACGCGGCCCAGCTACCTGGACATGGCGTGGAGGCGAATTTCCCGTCTGGTGTTGAGCAGGAGACACGCTATGGATATATGACGGAGAATTACCCGAACTTTGACGGTACGTTTAGAGGGGGGGTACCCGGTACGATACCATCTATGGTCAACCAAGTGTTCGCCCGTGATCCGCCGCCCTTCGATTACAGGAATGCGCAGGGCTCACGATGACACGTTTCACGGAATCGCTGCGTTTGCAGCGCGTGCATCTGGATCCTCTGTGGCACTTGGCAGTACAATGCATGCCATCTATACGAATTTTTCGGACACCGCGAAGCGGACTCAGAATCGACTGGCTTTCGTCAGATGCCGATCATTGTTCGGAGAGGCAATATATTTGTGAAAGATAAGCGGCAGAGGGGGAAGAATCATTTGATGTGCTTCTCAGACAGTTCCTGAAGTACTCTACCTTGCAAACTTTACCTGTTGCTCCTCGAGATGCCAGAGGAGAACGTATCCGCAAATCCTTCGGCGCTGCTACAACAGTCTGAGGATAACTTGGTACACGTCTTTTAACCTGGGTACACACTCTAAAGTTTGCGTCACAGCCCATTGCCATCTACGAATCCAGTCCTTGCAGTCCTTTTCTCTACCTGCTTCATTTTTCCCGCTCGTGTCTCAGGCATTACGAAGGTCTCTCACGTCACTCCAGCTCAGTTGGCAGCGGTCGACGGATGCTGATGGCGGCGTTAATGCCCTATTTCACGGCTTCTGGATATTGTCAAGGTTCTACATGCAGAGGCAAAAGTTGCGACGTAGGCTTCGCTTGCCATTTCCATCTTCCTTTTATATAGCATCAGTGTCCACGTCGTAACCATTTCGCCGTACGGTTGTCAGGTGTTCTCATGTGTCCGCCACATGGCCGCCTCCGAGGACTGCAATTTGGGGCGTAAGCGCATGCTTCAACACTTGGTATATGCCCTTGACAGGAACAGATGGGTCCCGCTATACGCTCCTCCGTTTCCAAGCCTGGTACCGTACACTGTTATCACGGACTTCTTCGGGGCAATGTGCTTGACGAGTACTGGATATGCTGAAGATGCAAGCGCGCGCTTTTATATTCAAAAGACGACTAATAGAGCGTGATGTTTTCATGATGAAACAATTATCGGCAGGAAAATCCAGGCTGGAGAGCAAGTCAAGAAATTCGATCCGTTTACTCCTGCATTGTGCGAAGCGTTTACGCACGCTTCTCTGAAAACGATCTTCGCAATGGCTCAAGTCCGGGCCAACGACCCTTTCCCATGCAAACAGAAGAGATGGAAGGCCCTGGGACATATCCCGTTAGCAGTATCATGCCGGTGTGGAATGCCTTTCGTCAATGGCCGCAGAGTAAAATTTGTCTTCCGAACAGATTCGATTATTGGACGTAAGGAGATCATTGAACTTTTGGCGCGACCTTGCAAAGAAACCTCCGAGCGTTGACTTCTGGTTATTTTCCTTGTTAATCCAGCAACATAAATTTTTGCATCCTCGAGTTGCTCCGGAACCGTAAAATATTAAAAATGAAAAAGACGTGACGTAAATATATAACCCGTAATGAAAAGAGAAGAGCGACACTCATTCTTATGAACTGGATGATGCTATCCGATATCTTTTTACGAACCCTTATTCGAGTGTGTTGCAAATCATCGTGGCCCCGGAGAGGTGACGGATTCTAGCGGCAAATATTCGAAGGCGCCGCTCTACAAAGAAGGAAGACAATCCTAAGTCTGGTTAGGAAGCCGTATGCACTTATTCCTGCATTTGGATTGTCGATGTCGTGCATCTAAAAAATCTCAAAATAAACTTACAGGCATAGACAGATTGAGCAGTTCCGTGTACCATTTTAGTATAAAAGGGTTAAGGAGCTGGGTTTCCGCGCCTAGATGGCTGGGAGTTCAACCATTTCTGATTCGATGAAAAATGAAAGCAAGGCAACGAAAGAAAACATTATCTGAACGAACCCTGTCGTTTGGTTTACTGAAGTTGTATTCACCACATGCATCAGAAATGACTGCAAGGGACTGAAAGTGCGATTAACATCCAGTAACGGATATCTATAAAGAAACGGTTTTCGGGAGGATAACTTTGGGAGTCGCGCCTGACGTAGGGAGTGAACAAGAATTTTAGGCCGCTATGACGTGACATGAGTTTCACGGACAGCGACATATCAGGCGACCAACAGACCTCGTGTTGGAAAGACGATTACCAGTTTGTCTGCTTCTGTCGATCATACCACGAAACTAAGAAGCAGCTTTAGAAATAGTCCTTCAGACTTTATGACGAGCAGTGCTCTATGGATGACGAGAAGTTTCTGCAAGAGATTCTTCCGTTCACAAACATAAGCCGCATCAGTATTCAGGCATCAAGAGGGCGACGAGATCGCATTCCGAAGCACGGTTACCAGAAGGGTTCTATCTAGAGAAAGCAATGGGGAGGTATCCCGACTGAATCTCCGCTCATAAATTCTCGATCATCTCATTTCGGATAAGGATGAATTGGTGCATGTCGCCCGAATGCATGCTGGACGCCGCCGTCTGGAATCGAGTTACACTCGCGCTCCGACAGAATTCAGATTGCGCGCTCGTTTTCGTACGCCGCGCACGTCGATTTTCGCTTGCAGAAATAAAATTTTTTGATCAGCGGAAGGCTGTCACTTACAAACGATCACCCGTTGTGCGATTGATATCGTCTATCGGGACACCGCCCAGCCTTCCGTATTCCTATGTCCATTTCCCACCAGCTCCCACCCATGCCTCCTCTAGATGCTAAATTTTTAGTTCGCGAGTTCCGCCATACCCCGACCGTGCCGCAAGTGTTCGCAATGGCGCCTGCAGCGCTCGTGGGGACGCAGTTCGGAAAGTCATGCTTTGCTCTACCACTGGGGCGTTCGCTCGGGCCGTCCTTCACCCGAAGCTGGGCTGGAACTGGTCGCTTTTCCGGGATACAACAGGCGATTTAGACGGATTCAGTGCCGGCGGCCGGAAGATACATTCTGATAGATCATAGTAATCAGTGCGCTGCCTGTACGCAGCTAAAACACTCCCTGTCCAAAAACACACTGCGTTGTGGACGAGAGCCTCAGAGCTTACGGCAGTGCCTGCCACTTGCGGCTCGCCGAGCACTAGCCTAACGCAGTCGTCGGGGTCGCGGGAACTCCTGCCTCGAAGATATACTTTCGAATAAATGGAAAAAATTTCCATATTTCATCTTCCGCCTACGGGGAATAAATATGTTAACGACCTTCATTTTAGCGGTAAGCGTCAGTGATTTTTTCCCACAAGAGTTCAACAGAATTGTTTTGAGTGCATAGCTGTTTCGGTATCGAGCCGGGCCAGGAGACATAATGGCGCTGTCCACTGGCTGCCTCCATTAAGGCGATTCAAGACGTTTTGCTTGTATGCATTCATCGATCTTAGCAGAGGGAGCGTCCATGAACATTATTACATTACCCAACAGAATTTTTTACCAGCTGTGAAACTGGTTCTTTCAGCATAGATATTTTGGCGCCATCGAGTCTCCCATGACCTGCAATTTTTACTCGGAAAGATGCAAAAATGGAACACAATTACTTTTCACCGCTCTGCCAAGGAAAACGCCCCCGTTGTACGTAAACGGAGCTCCAGTACTGCTGGAGTCCTAAATCATAGCACAACAGTGCTGTGCTCCAAGAAAGAATCCAAGGCCTTCTTTCTTGGCCACCTGTTTTAATTTCTTCCCGAGTGCATTGGACTTTAGCGCAGTGGCCATCCTGAGGACTAAGCGATTGCATTGAAATTCCGCCCGAAATGAGACTGCAGAACGCTCCAGAATCAGATAACCTTTTCCGATATCGATCGAGGCGTTGAACTCTCTTTGCGGAAGTTGCTTGCGCACATTGTTGCCTGTGGATTCACAAAATCGCAAGCTGCTAACTTTCCATTGACTCACCATCTAAAGGGCATTCAGCCTTCCGTATTCCATCTCCAGCGTCCGGCTCAGCGTTAATCTCTTTGTTTCTAGTTTTCTAAGCGTATACCCCTGCTCATGATGCGTGAATGTCGTCCTGAGCGCTCCGAGGAGAATCGTACAGGGTAGGTACTTGCACTCGTTCTATGCTCTCGTGGAAGGAGCGGGAGTGCAGTCATTACGAGGTACAGCGTGTCCACCACCATAGGCTACCACAAAGCGACGTGACCAGTCGCTAATTTGCCTCCCCAGCTCATTGAACAAGTTGATAAATGCACGCGTCCTTCCTTTGAACAATCGATACATTGGCCAAACTCGCTCAGTCTCACGTAATTCTACGAAAGCTCGTAAGCGAGAGCCATTTGGACCGTCATGCACGCCCTTGGAAAGAAGCGAATAACCCATCTCGCGGTGCTCAGTACGGTGCTTAGAGCTTCGAGTTTGATACTGACGCATGCGTTCCACTTGCTGGCATGTATGAAAACGTCCATCATGCGTGATTCTCGAGGATAGAGGGCCGAGGAAAAGTTGATCAGCTTCATCTGTTTCCCGTTCAGGTACTTGGCTTGTTTCTTCCGTTTTGTATGTATGGTATAGGCCGTGACACCCCTCCCTTTTCAAACAGTAATCCATTCCCTTCACGATGTCTTTCTCTTCGTGTACCCCGAATGGTGGCAAATGACTTACGTTGCCGTACTCAAGCCTTGATCTAAGAAAGCGCATGCAGGTTGATAAGCTCTAGGTCTTCATTGCCTCTGCAAAATTCTTTCCATATCCTCATTCCAAACGTGAAAACTTGGATGAGGTCCTCGCAGTTTTCGACAAATTGTTAGAATGCTTTATAATTGTTCCCAGAGACCAGCCGTATCGTGCAAAGGAAGGCATACATTGGAGTGCACATGTTTTTTAGATTCTATGATGAGATTTAAAGCCATATATGGCGACCGCATCGCGTAGGCGCTCGAGAGGACGAGGGCGTCCGGAGTCGGTGAAGAAGTTTTTCTTGACTGTTGAGGGTTCTCTTCTGGAACACGTAGAATCGCAACATGAAAGGAAAGCAGGTATCAGGCTTCAGCCATCCTTTGGATTGGACCAGGATACGTTCGATGCAGAGACCAACAAGACGAGCTTTGAATCTATCCAGCGACTCTCGCTCTCGTTGGGACACCTTTCCCAAACTAACATCCAATCCGATCTCGTCCACAAAGAGCTCCTTATTTGCCGCTATTGACACCCCGAGGATTGCCTCGATTCGTCCCCATTTTTCTGGGCCAGTCAGGTGAGGCTGGAGCACATACAGGGTGTGCCGTATGAAGCGCCCACATTGACTCACATATAATGCTGTTTTCGGGGTTAGTTTGATCTTTGCTGGCTCCCACGCTTGTGTTGCGATCGCCAACGCAGCAAGGCGACGCTTAAAGGCCTTCTGAGAACCATGTGTGCAAATATATGATACTACGATATATCCGTATTTCCTACTCTGTCGGAGCATCAGTCGTATTGTTACATGAAGCTTTCATCGAATATGACGAGAGGGTGACGTGCAGCTGGCAGCCGCGTGTCCGGAGCTCGAACATATAGTTGCTTTACAAGGTGCATCAAGACGAGGGAAGCTATGACAGCCTTTGCTCTGTTGGGAAACTATGCGATTTCGAACTGCATGCTATACCTAATGTTTGGAAGAATCTCGCCGTTCCTGGTTTTCAATAGAGAGGCCCCGACGATGGTTTCAGAGCAGTTTTTCAGCTTCGACAGTTTTCCTTCCTCTCGCTCCTTGTCCTCTTTTCGGCAGGAGTTTCCTCTCGTTTGTCTGCTGGGAACTTCTTCGCTATACATAGGAGGGGCGGCATTAATGTGGCCCCTACATTCCATATGCATTTTTTGGAACTAATACGCACTGGGTGGACAATTGCGTTGAATCTCGTCTTTTCAATGGATGTATCGATAATTCCTTAAGTAAATTTTTGTCACGTTTTTCGCCGCGAGCACTACCACGGACCAATGTGCGCATTTCGGCTTCTGCCGGTCCACAATCAGAGAAGCAGCAAAGCAGATCGGGGTTTGTGAATGTAGCCAAAGATTTGTCGAACGGCTGTGTCACGGATGCGAATAAGTGGTCTATTGAATCGTGAGCTTGGAAACGGAGGTTGAGAATATAGAAGATGCCTCAAACCGGATTAAACCAGGCAGAAAACGCTTGGAAGAAGAGCTGTTCAATTTCAATCTCAGCAGCGTACTCCCTGACCGCCTTAGAGTCATGGGAAGCGGTGTTAAGCGAGAACGGAACGGGAATACATGCAAAGGGGAATCTACGAATTGCTGCGACGAAGCGTGAGGTTTCTTTACAGATCCCATTCGTTTAACGCTTTGTGGACGACCACACGGGTGGCTCCCCATTAGCGTTGATATTGTCGTTATTCTCGATTGTCTCTCTCTAATGATGGGGGGTTGCCCCTTTCCGAGCACGTATTCACAGGTCTCGAACTTCTCCCGAATGAAGTACCATCGAGTGAGAAAAGCGCCGGCCCTTTCTATAAGAAATGTGCGTGTTTCAGTGTGAAATCGATAGAGTGTTTCGCAATGCAAGACAGTATCAAAGTGAAGAGGGGGTTCTCACTTTTCTATTGGCACCTTTTCATCACCGTTCATAACAACGGAGCGGAAACTTCACGCCCTCTTGCTTCTCACACCAAATTTGTAGGAGAACTTGGATTATGAAATGGTTTGACGACGAGATCGTCGTGGAGATACATTTTTTCAAGTTATGTTCTTGGTGCGCGACGTGCAAGAAAAGGACAAGAAGAAGGGTGGTTGAGCCATCTGCAACCATAGAATGACTGACTTGGACAAGCAAGACCGGTTTTCGCAAGCTAACGGCGACAGCACAACGTGTTTCTGCGGCCCTTTCAGTCTAGAATATGCAGTTTTCAGTTGAGTATCTGTGAGAAAAATAAACGAGAACGAAAGGATTTGTGTTTCCAGGTATGTGGAATTCGCTGCTCTGAGCACAGCGCATGTAGGCCTTGTTGTAGTGCGATCCTTACAAAGACCTAAATTCAGCTAAAATATGTTATAGGGCCCACGGTACGAACCAAGCTTTCCTCAATTGACGAAAGATGCCTGTCGTCAGGAAGAAACCTTGGTTGCTATTCAGATGATTCTACGTTTAGTCGGCCTCAGAACGGTATTCCTCTGTGGAACAGAAGCGAGATGTGCAGTTCTTCTGGATTTTGTATCCAACGATGACGACACATGGATACCGGACAACCTGGTCATATCTTTGCGGTCTGGGGCTGGAGCCGTGGCTCACCCGCTGCCGCACCGGGAACCGTCGTCTATCTGGGATCCGACTGGCTGAGTGGACAGGACTGCTGGTGGTGATATGGAAAGGCACGCCGGAGGAACTTCACGACCGAGCAGAACCTCGGGAACTGAGCGCCGCCCACACCTGCGCAGAAGGAACGGGTTCCACTTGGACTGCGCAGACTATCTAGACTTGCCAACGGTCGCGAATTTTTGCGGATACCTGCCCAGCGTAGAAGTCCGCGGGACTCTCTACAGAGATGTTAAGCGTATTGAAGTGTGTGGGGCTTCTCCCGCAGGTATCGCTGGTGGAAAATTGCACACAGTACTGAATCTTCGGTTTCTGTGTTTGTTTGATATGAGATTCAATTCCTGCCAAACCTTTCCGTAGTATTATCTCGTATGATAGTAGAGTGGCAGTATCCAGCAGGCACAACTCGGGTCATCGTCGATTGTGGTGCGAACACTTATTATCGTTGGGGGCATTTCAACTTTTTGCAGATGAAATCGCACCCTTCCCTCTTTCTAATCGTCGTTCTTTTCGATGCGAAGGTGCTCATCTGGCAGAGAACAAGTGTTCATTGGTTAGGCTGTCTAAACAAAGATTTTTAATTCCCGGAGATGGCCGATCAGCATCGGCGCAGTCATTTGATGGGTCCAACTGTCTCTTCAGTCCTATTTCAATGTTTCGACTTTTTAGGTTGCACGGCATCAGAGGCGTTCTCCGGGATCCGGCGCACTGTTCTACTCAGTTGCCTTGTGCAAGGTGGACAGTTTCGCAAGTCGATTCGATATTGCGTTGCAATTCGTCCCAAGTCGAGGACGCGGAGACTACGTTGGCTAAAACCAATGCACCCATGCATTGCTAAAAAGCAGTCCGGAAGACGTGGTGACTGCCTCACCCACCTTTTTCAACCTCACTTAGCTTGCAAGAAGTCTCAGACGCTTTCTTTTTCGGATTAATTCTGAGCAGCATGAAACGAGTGTCTTTCTCGGTATGAGCTATGTATACGTGTTGTGCAGTTCACGTCTTGGTCATTATTCATCGATCGATTTCCAAAGGATACCAGTCTTTCCAGCCCCAAAGGAACGGGGCGAACCGCAAAAAAAATATACTTCATGCAGACTTCTCAGTCGACGAATTGCAAGCCTCGAGTAAGTTTATATCAGCTTGCTCTACTCACTAGGATCTAGCCCAAAGCATATTTGGTCGAACGTCCGCATAGAAAGCCGCCCTTTCTGGAGTCACAATGCGGCTTCTGCAAAATGTGCGGAAACCACTTTTGGGGGTTGCTTTGCAATATCGACGACGATCGGCTGGCAGCATATCACGTGGCGACGCCGGAGCGGTGATTAGCGAGTCAATCGTCGGAAAACGGAATCTTTCATTGAACGCATACTCCAAAGTTTCTCCCCGCCAAAATCTCAGAACGCGCATGCGCGAGCGGCGCCCGTTTCGAAATGTATCCGACGCGGTAAACTTAATTTTCTGCCGATGCGACATGTACTTCTCTCTTTCAGTTTGACTGAGGAAGTCGCCAGCGCACATCACACGCCGGGGTCTGTTCACCACTTCAAAAGTGGTTTCATTCTCTGTTTGGATCGCTTTGGTAACCGTTGACGATGGCTCAGCAGGCAGCTGCACTATTCTTACCTCAGGATTTGCGCTCTCATCATGCGAAAGCTCTTTTTGATTCTCCGGAGTGTATTCGAATACTGGGCCCTGATCGCACTGTGGAGCATCATCCCCAAAACTCAGATCGAATCCATGTTCCAGTTGGCTCGCTCGGTATTTTTCTGGCGTGCAAATTTCAAGGCGTTGCACTTGAACGGATTCGTGGTGCTTTGTCTGTGGAGAATCCAATGTTGAATGCCCTTCGAGAGCATTTCGAGCGCTTCCTTCGCTCTCGGAGCTTTGAATTCTGCTGCGCTTGCGGCCTCTCACGAAATGGAAATCAGAGCTCTGATGATGCTCAGCTGGGCCGACGCTACTATGTATTGGTGTGTAGTAACTCGCACCGCGATCGTCTGTCGGGTCAAAGTTCAGGCGCTGAGCTACGGAGACCAAATTTCTATCAGGCGTATGCAAAACGCTTTCGCTCAGTGGTGAGTACCGATTGTGCAACGTGCTCACCTCTCTTGTCTCCATGTCGTCTATTTTTACATGATCTACACCAACTTTATTGTCCACTTTCGACGTACTTAGAGCTTTATATAGTGCCCAGAATTGCGCAACGTCCTCCAATCCGTGGATTTCTGTTGAAAGACGACGAGGAGCTCGCCCTCTCGTCCTTCGACTCGTTGCTCCGATCGCTGCACGAAGGCGCTGCTTTTGAGACTCATCCGAGCCTGTAACCCCATTTCCATCCGTTTCAGCTATAGAAGTATCCACAATGCTGCAGAATGAACAGTGTGCTTCCTCCAAAAGAGAACCAGAATGGGACAAGGTTTGCTGGACCTCACCAGCGCGAGCTCGCAAAAGAAAGAGCTTTTCGCGGCGTCGCTTGCTCCAAGCCGAGGCACCCGGACACGTTGAACCCAGACTCGTTCCACTAGATGAGAGAGATCTAAGACGTAAAAGTTCTGCAAGTGAAAGGGCTTGAGCGCTCATGCTACGGTAAGAAATAAACAATGCTATTCGTAAGGAGCGGTAAGAAGTAAGCGGCTCGATATACCGCCCCAATGGGGATCGCCATAACGGCACGCGGAGCGTATCCAAATCCGTAACGGCCGGCAGCTGCCAAAATCTCACGTGTATCCTGCACGCTCCCAGACGTTTTTGTGCAGCATGTCCTCCACAGTTCTGCGCCTGTTGTCGCCTTATTCGAATATTGTTGAGCGTTCCAGTGGTTTATTCCGCTATTACTGTTCAAGCGTCAGTACATTGAGTCAGTTGCGACACGCGGGGCAAACGAAAGCTTCTAATTATGATAACAAAACGACGGTTGTCTTCCTCGTTTCTGACAGACCAGGATCCCTGCGGAAAGCGCTAAGTATTTTCGACGAGGAGCACTTCAACTTAAGCGGCATAAGGAGCCAAGCTTCCCTACCGGATGACTCCGCAAACGATCGAGCGTTTGAAATTACAGTTAATGCCGAGTACGTGGGTTCCCGCGAGGTTCAGGGAGCTGACTGCGACCACTCGCCGAACAATCACAAGTCTGCACTGCTTTCTCGCGTTGTTCAGAAACTCGAAGACACAGGCGCGAGAGTCCGCTATATAATGCCCTCCCGTAGCGATGAACAAGGAGCAGTTGAAAAAGGCGGGAGCTGCGAGCGCCCTGTACCGCCACTGGGCGCTGTTTCAAACGCGGAAGTGGCGCTGAGCATGCCCTGGTTCCCTCGCCGTATCTCGGATCTTGACCGTTTTGCTTCACGTTGTCTCCAGTTTGGGGCTGAATTGGATGCAGATCACCCCGGATTCAGGGATGACGCGTACCGGAAGCGACGTGAGGTGATTGCGAATGCTGCGGCGCGCTATAAGCACGGAGATTCACTGTCTGATGTTGACTACACAGCTGCGGAACTCGATACTTGGCGAACAGTTTACACAGAACTCAAAACTCTGCGAGCAACGCATACCTCTCGACGTTATCAGCACTCAATTCAGCTCCTTGAACGAGAGATTGGTTTTGGATCATACCGCATCCCACAGCTGTCGGAAGTGAGCAGATTTCTCAGCGAATGCACTGGATGGACACTTCGGCCCGTCATGGGTTTACTCTCATCGCGGGACTTTTTGAATGGGCTTGCTTTCCGAGTTTTTCACTCCACGCAATATGTTCGACATCATTCACAGCCGCTCTACACACCGGAACCTGATGTTTGTCACGAGCTTTTAGGTCACATTCCCATGCTCTGTGACGAGGCCTTTTCAGAGTTGAACCATCTGCTCGGTCTCGCATCGCTGGGTGCATCTGATGAGGATATTGTCAAGCTTTCGAGGTGCTACTGGTTCAGCGTGGAATTCGGACTCTGTCGCGAGGGACCTGCAGAGGAGCTCAGGGCATACGGGGCCGGTCTGCTGTCGTCTTTTGGTGAGCTCAAGTATGCGCTCAGTGGGAAGCCCCAGACGCTCCCATGGAATGCTTTTGAAGCCGCTAAGCGCGAGTATCCAATCACTGATTACCAACCATCATATTTTGTTGCTCGATCCATAGAGGATGCGATTGATCAGCTGCGCCTGTTCACTGAATCCGTAGAGAAACCTTTCGAGCTCCGGTTTAATCCTCATAACCGTAGCGTGTCGATTATTGATGATGCAACTCAGGTCGCTGCTTTTTCTAACCAACTTAGCAATGATCTGCGGACTTTGGCGCGTACGCTCAGAAGGCTCGGAGTTTCGACCTCATGATATCCAGAAACGCTTCCGAGGATACTTGAGATGACCGCGCGAGATCGGAGGGCACAGTGATGTCGGACAGCTTCTTATACCGTTCTGCCCTCCAGCGCAACAGTTCTGGATAGCACATTCGCAGATTCTCCTCATCCGAGTTTGCCTCGGGAAGTCTGACATACTTATCGCCCCACACGACAGGTTTTGGGCATTTGAAAAAAGTCTCAATCATCTCTGCAATGGACGATTCTGCAATTTCGAGGTACACAATTAAATAGTCTCGACGAATTTTTTCCTGACATTCCGTGCTGAGATACACGACGCTGCCTGTGGTATCTAACGCGAAATTCGTTTTCTTGCGAGGCCGCGCATTGGAAGTAATATCTTCCTCTATTTGTAAATATCGCCGCTCGCGCTCACGAAATGTCTCATGAAAAGGAAATCCCATCCAGCTTGCCAGTGCATCGGTGCCCGCTCCCTGAATATCGCCGAGCTCCTGCTGCAACAACTTTTCGATTTCCTCGTCGACGCTCACGATATCGAAACCGAGTTCAGTGGCCAATTTCCGAGAGCGGAAACTTTTCCCAGAGTTCGACATGCCAACGAAAGCGATAGAGAGTTCGTTCCGAGTAAGTTTTTCGTCAAAAACCTCACGACTAAGTAGTTCTGATACCAACCAAGAGCAAAAACGCTTCCGGGTCCTTTCTCTGTGGTGCGCGATCGTGCTGCACGTGGCTCGCCGAGTGCAGCAAACCGCAGCTGCTTCCCTTCCTATCCCCAGCTGCCGCTTCGTGCTCACTGCGAAGCAAGTAATTTTAAAAGCAGTCATTTGTGGAAGTGCACGCCTTCTCTAGCTCCGACGTCCTTCGATGCGCTTCAGAGACCGACTACTGCACGGCTCCATCGCCAGCCGCCGCTGTTTGCCCCAAATCGGCGTTGATGCGACGTCCATTGATCCAGCCTTCGGACGATACTCGCAGAATCCTTGTTTCGAACGCATGTTGTTCGGCGCTCAAATGCTCCCAACTCAATTTTATTCTACCCCCGCTGCTCCATGCTCCAGGGGATCGAAATAACAATCCAATGATCCGTATATATTGCAGGCGGATAGCCTGTTAGATGTATTCTCTACTGAACAGTGCACGGAGGACTACATTCCTTATTCAAATCAGTCATAACACAGTTCTTTGATGGCTGAGGTACACTGCAAGAAAGACGTAGATGCGCTCTGCGTGAAAAACTGGTATTTTCAGTGCGCGCTTGCGGTAAATGAAAGAAAACAGTCCTTTGCTCACCTTACTAAAACCAAAAAGCGACGGTAGGAGCCACTATGGGCGTCTCTTTTTTCTCAACAGCTTGTTCGTGTGTTCCTGTACACACTGGGATTCTGTCGCAAAAAAAGAGTCCAGTTCCACACACGGTTATTCTCTACCGGAATCGCAACACCAGGATTCCTGAAACTCAGAGATGGGTATGAAGCAAAGGGGCGTCGGTTTGTTTTTCAGTTGATGGGAATTCCTTCGGATGAAACGGTGGTATCGTGTATGGGTATTCGAGCAGCAGGGTGTCCATTGTGTTTACGATCGAGCTCGAAGCGAACAAAAGCATCCTTTGATGTGGCTGCAGTAGATTCATTTAGCGGCCTCAGTTTCGCTCGTACAGAGGGCTCATACCACACCACCCACTTCGTTGAATCATTGAAGACTTTTGCTCTTATGTTTGGCGAAGTTCTTCAATCGGAGAATGTGGTATTCCACCACTAACGTTGTTTTCGAGCTTTTGCCGATTTTATAATGTAGAGCTGCTTTTCATTCCTTCGCACGCTCCGTGGTTCGACCCCATCGAAAGGGTGTTTTCTATCTTGAAAGGTAATGATCGCTACACTGAGCGAAACGATGAAGCTTTCAGCGAGCTGACACATCGGGGCACATGATGCCATTCTTCCGCAAGTCCATCTCCCTCCAGAAAGGTTCTTACCTCGGGCATAAGAAGCGCGTTCGTTTTCAAAATTAAAAATCTAAGGGATGAGCTGGGGCGCAGGCTTTTGAAGGCCCAGATAGAGAGAATGCAACGGAGCGCCTCGGCTGTAGTAAAGCCTGGAGAGCTGGCAGAGGACCAAATGGCACTGGGGGCACGAGTTCTGGAAATCCTTGCACTAAAAAATTCTACCAGTCTTGATAAACGCATGGAGCTCGTGCACCGAGACTTCAACGCCCCCATCCATATCAGGATGTGTGCGGCGCTGAAAATGCGACCCGAGGTGTTGACGCGAACGAACTTTGTGGGGCAGCCGCTTAGGCTCGAAGTGTGCAAGGAGAAATTGAAGCCGATGGCAGGGGGCCATTCGAAAAAAACTGTGAGAAGTCTGTGGGTCGTTATTTATTTACCCCCAGGTCGCGAAAGGTTTTAGCTCCACTGAGCAGCCGTGGAGCTTTCCCAGTCAAGATGCAACGCACAGACCTATATGGAGATGTTACGACCTGCCCAAGCGATAGGGTGCAAACTTGAGTGTCCTTTTTGTTAGACTTTTCCCAACATAGGGTGCTCGGTGAATCTGAATGAACTCTGGAGACTGCGGGACTCCAAAGGTGGCTGTGTTGGCGAGAATTATCGCACGGATCGGATTGCTGCCCGTTCAGGCTCGAAAAGAAGGTTTCTTAGGGGTTTCCACCACGAATGACTTCACCGAAGCCTTACTGCAGCCTGCTGAGAGCGATGTAGATTTATAAGAAGGATCGCAAACGTTCGCGCATGAATGCTGAGGTCCTTACTTAATTCTTAGCATCGTTCTTTCAAAACGCTTGCGCGCTTTCATCAGTTGCTCGTTGTTCGCTCTTTTCGGAGCAAAATATTCCGCAAGCACATTTCTTTCAATCAAATTCAAAACTGACTTAGATAGCGATTATGCTGTTCCCCAGAGGAACGAATCCGCCAAAAGTGAAATAAAAGGCAAGGTTCGAAGCTTCTCCACAAGGACCGAAAGCCATCCTCATCGAGCTCTTATCTGGTATGCGCATGTTCGCAAGGTTCTAGAAAATTACAGCTCAACGGGTTTAGCATCTCTCGGTTACCCTCTATAGACATCAAGAGCGCTGGAAATCTGCTCTCTGCTGTATCTGGGGAACCATGAGCATCAACACCGTTCGTGGCAATCGAGCGTCAGCTACGAGCAAGCGACGCGCGAACAAATTAGGTACCAATCGGAGACACTTTTCAGCCGTTGTGCGCAGTTGTGGCGGAAGACCCTTGCGGTTATCATTTACCGACAGAGATGCCTGTGTCCTTAAAGAGGTTGCAAGCGCGCCAGGAACGAGTCGCGAGTGGTCTGGAGAGAAAGGTAACACGAGTGACGTCGAAAGGTCCGAAGGCGAAGGGTGTGCAGTCGAAAAATCTCAATCCGTACCTTGTGGGGTTTTTACTCTTCATCCTTGTCGGAGGTGCTTTGTTGCCGCACGTACAGCGGTACATTATGGGTTTTTTTGCTTCCGCAGAGATCTGAGGTGTAGGAGAAAGACTAGAATGTTTCGAATGCGAGGAAATAAGTACGACCAGATTGCTGAGGCAGAGGCGCGAAACTGAGGAGACCTTACCTGCTATCGTAGAGACTCGTAGGCTTCGCCCAGTGACTGCAGCCCTTTCAGAAGCAGATGGAATATTGGAATTGTCGTAGCTAAGACGCGACTACAACGGTTCCGAACGCGACGGAGGGCACGGATCCGTCGTTGAGTCCCGGACCTTGTAAGATATGGTTCGTTCAAAGCATCACGCGATATGCTAGCGTGTTTGGCTCGTTGTTATCATACGAATACCCTTCTGGTTGCCGCAGCAATGCTTCAGAAACGTAGCCACGTATCATTTAGGGCCGCTAATCTCATGTCAGAATAAAAGTGGAATGGGTCTGCGTACCTGACTCGAGCGTACTATCTAGAGCATGTGGGTGTTCCTCTTGCCATCAACTCCAGCCTCTGCGAGCGTTGACTTCGACGGCTTCCTTTTCCTATCTAATATCTCGGTCCTTAAACTTGCAGGTCGCTCCGTTCCATCCAGCTCAGGTGTCAGCAGTCGAAGGATATTGATGACAGCGCCCGTTTGCTGATTCTCGTGCCTCCGGATCTTCTTCCCGCATTCCATGGACGCACGGAGTTTGCGATCTGCACTTACCCTCCCGGTTTCGTCTTCTTTGTAGACACCCTCGGAGCGCCCTTCGCACCAGTGGCACTTGGCTGTGGTCAACCGTACCCATACATCCGCCAAACATCCTCGTTCGATTGCCGGCCCGCGGCTCGTCAACCCTTGCTTCGTCACCCTACACATGTATTCGACTGGTATAGGATGCTCCCTGCGATGCCCTCCTCCATTTCCGCACCCGGTGCTGTACCCAGCGATCACGGGTTTCTTCAAGACAATCCCGTAGAAAAGTACTCTGTCCGCTACACACGCAAGCGCACGCAAGCACACGGTGTTCCATTCGATAAAGTATTTGTGGAACGCTGTTATGCACAGGATCACACAAAGGCTGGAAGGAAAATCAGACAAGCAGAGCAAGTCGAGAACTTTCGATTCATCTGCGTTCCCGGTGCATCAAGTAGAACCGCAAGCTCTATTGGAAGCGATCGCTGCGATGACTTACGTCCGAGTCCAAGAACATATGCCATTCAAACAGCTTGAATGGGTCTGCAGGCAACGTACCCCATGAGAGCCATTTTGCTGCTGAGGAATCGCATATCATAGATGGCTACGTGAAGCGGAGGCTTTGTCTATCGAACGGAATCGATTACTTCACGTGAGCAGCCCATTGAACATCGGCCATGATCTTGTAGAGCAGTCATCAAGTGCAGACGTCGTGTTTTTGTTTCCTCGTGGATGCATCGGCCCGTGATTCTGGGCCTACGAGTTTCCTTGAGAAAGCAAGATCGAAAATGGAGAATGTTTGACATGAGGATGCGACACGCACGGAAATTAGAAGAGTGAACGCTCGTATTTCTGAACCGGATAATAATGTCATTTGTGTTATGAACCGTTATTCGTGGGCTTTGCAAAATATCTTGGTACCCGTGATGAGACGCATTGCATAGGAGAAGAGTCGATAGGACCTCCGCAAAGACGAATGAGATCCCTGCAACTGCTTATGAATCCATAAGTCCTTATTGCTGCTCGTTGAATGCCGAGGCTGTACATCCCAGAAAATTTCGGAACAAATCGTAATGCAGGAAGAAAGCAGTCAGTTCGATTTCCATTTTTACGCGGGACGAGTGTTTGAGCAGTTCTTCGCGCCGAGTAGCGGTCCCTCCATCGATTCTGACCCGGCTCGATCCACAAATGGCTTCGTTGCCCTAGCTGTAATGGCCGTTTTTTAAGTATTTCGCCAACAATGCAATGGTATATTATCTTGCAGAATACTCGAACCCTCGTCCAGCCTGAATCGAAAATTCTGCAAAGTGTATCACGCGCATTATGCACCTCATCCCCAACTCGTAGCGTCATATCAGGCGGCAGTGCAATGGTCGCATAAGCACTACGTCCAAGCGGAAACGACCGAAATAGTCAGCTAGATGGCGCGTTCCCGTCAAGATCATCTTATCTTCCGACAAGAATATCCAAGTACACTTCACTCTACACGCTTTGGGTTAAGTACGACCCAGATTGAAGCCTCTGTGGAAGTTTAGGCGGGATCTTTTAGACGCTTTCTGGTATAGCTGCATCGCCCTAGTTTGCGCGCGCCGCTGGCCTCCCGTCCTTCACCATTTTGTAAATTTTCTTACCCGCCAAATAGACGCAGCCAGCAACAGCGCCAATCAGGGCAGTGCCAGCAGCATACCGAAGCACTTGTCTTGTAACTGTGCTCTTTGACTCCATTTGTGGCCTGCCCGTGGGTGTCAAACAAAGCATCGCCACGGATGAATATACCTGCACAGGAGGGCTCTCACGGAAAGATATTTTTGTCGGCAACGATAGACCCTCATCCATACAGAACTTCGAGGGACTGTCCGGCCACTCCTGTTCTACAGCGGGAAGATCTTGCTTGCTAGCCAGTATTAGGCACGGCAAATCGGGTCGTATCGTTCTGAGCGCCCCAAATAATCGCGCAACGTATCCGAACGATGAGGCATCGCTTAAATCGTAGATTAGGACGGCTGCGTCACATGACTCTATCTCCCTCTCTGACGCCAGGAATTCATCCACCACATGGTCCGAAATCTCCGTGAGTACGAGGGTCCTTGTCAACACTCGGGGCTCAGACGCAGATCCTGTATTCGGAAGTGCAATTTTCAGGGATGCTGAAGCAGCAAGTCGACCTTTCGTGTGGGCAAGGTTTTCACTGAAACGCCTCCCAACAAAAGCTCGCAAAAAACTAGTCTTCCCGGCCCCGGTTGGCCCCAGAATGCATGCATGCAGCACAGTGCGTGACGAGATCGTAGCGCGGCGCTCGCGGCGTCGGCGCTTCGTGACTCGTACCGCGGACAATGCGTCCCCGTCGTATCCAACGTATATGAGATTCAGCAGAGCGAGCTCTGGGTCAGCAAGGAATCGCTGGCACCAGCAGCTGACAAATCCTTCCAGTTCAAGATGGCCCTTCGGATTCAGCCGGGTGAGAACAGGATACTGCGTTCCAACTGCCTCGGTGTTCGACTCGTTCTCGACTCCGAGGTAGAGATGGAAGCTCACGTCCGGCGGCACAGGGCTGAAAACCTCTGCTAGCTCCGTTGGTGAGAGTGCATTGTCCTTGTCGGCATCACAGAGCCCGAAGATGCGCTCCAGAAACTTGAGACAATGCTCCGTCATTTCTATGCTTTGATCTGGCTGGCGGCGCAGTTCAGGTACAACCTGTGCCAGGTTCAGCCGGAGATCGTCGTCGTACCCGAAACGCCGAAATACCGTCCAGCAAGTCTCTGCTCGTCCCTTGATAATGAAGAGAGTGTGCAAGTAAAGAAACCCATCAAAAGTGAGATTCCCGTCCGCGTCTAGCCCGCTCCGAGCATTCTCGCGCACGACGTTTTTGACTCCGACGAGCTCCTCGTTTCGCAAATGAACATTAAAGCACTTGAACTGAAACTCATTCAACTCGTGATCATTCAGTTTTCCATCATGATCCGCATCACATAAGCGGAAAATCCGCTTCAGGGCGGCAACGGCAAGCGGTTTCAGCCGATGTTCCTTGACGTCATATATTGGTGCAGTTGGATGCAAGACAGCCTTTTGCGCAAAGTAAAATACCTCGGCTACGTTAAAAAGCTGCTTGGAAGATGCTTCGATGCACGTTTCCAAATTTTTGTACTCGTTCATAATAGGCATGATTTCGTTTTCTAAGGAATACGATGGGTTCTCGGCCGAGCCCCCGCGCAGATCCATTTTATTACCCACAAGAATAACGGGCACATCCAGACGCAGTCGGTCGAATTCGTGTAGCCAGAACGAGCGGACACGTTGCAGAGCATCTTTCTTTGATACATCGTACACAAGGACGATAACGTCGGCCCTCAGAAGTTCCCCCTCCAGCTGGGCCTTGTCTGCTGGTTTTGAGGACGTGTCCACAATAGACACGTGCACTCTCTCAGGAACGACCTCCGGAGGGATCACAACCACCGGAAGCGTGGGGGGCACCTCACTATCAAACTCTTCGGAGATCAAAGTCTTGATCAGCGAGGTCTTTCCTGCGGAGTGGTCTCCGACCACCACGATTCGAACAGACTCCTTCATAGATCCAGTGGCCAACCGATTGCCAAACTTAGAGGGTCAAGGTGCGTTCCAATACAGCCCTCGAGCCAAGTTTCGAGGCTATATAGGTCCTTGTGCCACGGAGATGTCAAAGATTGCCACGAACTAGCTTGAGCGTTCGTGGAACCTTCAGTGGTGCGTTGGCCCAGAGCAATCGTCAACCAAAAGTTTACTGCACCACAAACCGTGACGAATCTCTAGAAGACTGAGCGATTTCCTTGCGAAAAGTGGAAGCAACTTCACCTTGCGAGCAATAGGAAAGGTGGTCGCGAAGCCGGTGCTGTGAATACTGTTCAGGGAGTAGAGACGACGGCTGCTTACGTAGCGGCAAGTTCATGATCTGGACATGAGGTAAGAATAAAATGTACATTTTGGACATTGACGTCGTTCCCGCCAGGAACATCCATGCACGTTATTGCAGCAGACATTTCCGAGAGAAGAACTTGCTTCACGAGGAATCAGCTTAAAATCGTTGGCCCCAGCTCGCAAAGTTTCCATTCCTGCCACCTGTGTAGTCTTCGTTGTGCCTCGAGCTGACGCACGCAAGTACATAGCGACCGGTGCGAATACTCCAGAATTGCAGCATGTGCTCACGCCAGGCGCGGTAAGTGAACGGTTCGCTGAATCGAACGTCACCGTATCCCTGTCGGGAACACTCGCCTGCGGTAGGCGCACTGTAGAAGCCTCTGGGGAAGAACACACGTCTTTTGTCGGGTTGGTACAAGCAATAGCGCTTTTAAACCTGTGTCATATTGAAATCGAAAAATGAACTGCTCTCTCTGTTCCTGCCTTGCGATTGTTTTCCGAACTGGCTAGGGAATAATTTCTCAAAATTCGACGCATAGAAATTACAGGTTAAAGATCTACACGCAGTTCTTGGATCCTCGCACGCCTTTTTCGAGTTGCTGCCTCGAAGCCTTGCCGCTGGAATTCGTTCATTCATCGAATTCAAGATGATTCGCGAAGCCCACGAACACTGGTTCGTCAAATAATCGATATCATTGCCCAACTCATACTTAAAAGCTTCCACTGCTCTAGCTTGCCTAGGTTTAACGTGTTCAAATCACGCATGCTCGAAATTTTCGATCTTTTTGCTTCAAGGCAGCATGCAAGTGCAGAAATTCGCGCCGCAGCATTGACGAGGATGAAAACTCGACATCGTCTCGTAACGGCTTCTCCACAAACTCATGCCAAAGAATCGATTTCGTTCGAAAAAAAAAGTAGCCACGCTCTGTGGTATTCGATTAAAAGGCATTCCATGGCAGCATGAAACTTGCCAAGGAATCCATTTAAAGAGACTCTTTTTTCCTCTACATGGATGGAAATGGGTCTTGAACCCGGAATTCAGACACCGCAGCGATTGCTTCCCATGGGGACTACGTCGCCGCTCTGCAGAAAGAGAGCGCATATAAATCGAAGCTTCTTGGGTTGATCTCTAGTCTGGGTTTTCCTTCTGGTAGTTATTTCACTACAGACGACATTGTGTTCCTCAAATCCTATATTCAGTGGAGCAGCCTGCGCTTGCGCGTTCAGCGGACATGGCATCTACCGAGGGACTGCCATGAAAAAGCTTGCGATAGTATACTACGGCACTGCGCGCGTATAATGAGCGGGGTATCAAGGACGCTTTCAGTATTCGTTATAGGTATGAACCGGGCGATGAAGTAAGCGTACATGCACCAAAGAGGAGCCCTCTGAGGAGGGGCTGTCGTGGACATTAGGGAACACCTGAAGATAACCATGTGTCTTTGCTACGAAAGGTGCTCCGAGATAGCATAAAAAGAGGATGAAAATGACATGCAATGCATAGATCGCATCTATGCTCCGTTCAAAAATGCTTTGGCAACAGCCGGAATTGACGTAATCCAGACTTTATCGTTGCCTTTAACGTTTTTTCTGTCGATAACGGAGCTCGGAAGTCTGTAATACCGCCTTATTTGAAGCGTATGTGAGAGAGATGACCAGGAAGCATTCATAAAAAGAAGCTTATACGTGCTACTGTTATAGACAGTTGTAAAAGACACGATTTTTCTAGCGTATGCTCATAGTGGATGACTCGTTCATTTTTATTTTTACATGTTTGTAGAGGATTCTGCTGTAAATCACTGATCTCACACAAGAGCAAATGCGTCCTCCAAGGAACCTGTGACAACTCCCAACGTGTTCAACGTCCGGCATTCGTCGCCGAGGCTGCACAGACTGTGTTACCATGAAGCAACATAGTTCTTATCCTTTGGCATACATTCGCAGTATATTAGAACTTTGGGCATCATAAATCAACATGTTTGGCGAAGCTTGACCATAGATTCATGTTACTCAGGTTGTGCACCCCTTGCAGAAGATGCAAACTTTTTGAGCATGGCGACGTACTCCGGCGGCGTACGAGTGCGTTATCGCTTTAACATTAGTTTCCGTCGACGTTCCATTGAGTAGCGACATGAACTCGATCGTTCGTTCGTACCCTGAAACAGACCAGCAGGACCGGACTGTGTAGACGAGGCAAGAAGCGCTATGTGAAAGCATTTACGTATATTTTACCCTGTCATCGAGGTGCTGTACAAAAAGACAGCGAAATTACAACTGTTTCTGTTCCTTTGTTGAAGAGTATCCCACCAGCATTCAATAAGACAGGATTTGTGTCCAGGTATTGGGTAAGGGATCGCCCTAAATGTGATAAAACGGAGAGGCTCCTGTACATAGTGATGTTGAATAGCAGAACACTACTGTGGTTCACGAGTATTCCCGAAAAATTTCTCCCGGTGTATGTCTACGGCGCTCCGGTCTTGGCAAAATGCTGAACTGAACCGTCCCTGTGCCATGGCCGAAGCGAGAACCCAATGACCTCCCTCCTGATCACTGCTTCTTTTCAT
>Ga0080006_1152582_pt1 | contig 39150 bp, 30 predicted proteins | sample RS3BMetagenome_FD_69209 | JGI IMG/M metagenome (GOLD analysis project Ga0080006, IMG submission 69209) | Ferric oxide microbial mat and aquatic microbial communities from Rainbow Spring, Yellowstone National Park, USA - RS3B (SPADES... ...
GCTCTTTACTCAATACTTCAGGCTGCTGTCAACCAGCCAATCGTTGCGGCTCGATGAATCTCCACTCACGGGTTGAGCAGGAAAGCAACAAGCTCCGATGCTTTAGCGAGGAGTAGTTGACCAAGCGGAAGACAACGTGTTTGTTGCGAAATGAAGTAGGTGAAGTCAAATATCTCTTGAGCCCTCACTTTAAATCGAACTCTTAGCCTTGACATTCGTCTAAATTAAAAGAAGGCATTAATTCAATGCGGGCAAATTTACAGAATTGCCTTGCATAATGGCATATTCGTAGCTCACCGCTCAATAGAGCAGACTCCGAGAGTTTTAGTGAAAGGAATCAGCTGCACACTCTTTTCTCCTCTGAATGTCATGGTAGTGTCCTCTTGCCTGGGCCTTGCTATTCATATATAAATGGGGAGACAGGACCAGGATTTGGAAACGATGTAACGGGTTCTGGTCTATTGACGTGTATCCCAGGCGGAGATGTCACCGGTCTTACAGGGCCAGGTTCATATTTTAGCCTGTGCCCCTGGCCTCTATATATTCCGAGGTGGAGCCCATGAGAAAAAGCGGGCTGAATTACCGCAGCAGAGCAAGCCAGGACTATTGATATTATCACTAAATGTATTACCGCTGCACTCATGATTTTTATTTACTTTTTTACGTTATATGAGTTTTATTTTACATTCTTAGAACTGAGACGTGATTGTTATTTTCAATCATCTCTTTGGCTTTCTTAGTGCTCCATACGTAACGACAACAAGACCTGCTATCCAGAGGGCGGTGCCTGATATCAGCATGGGTCCATACAACTGCTTTGCCAGAAGCTGCATTCTCCCTGGAATTGCATAAAATAGCGTGATGTAATTTCCCTGCTCTACTATTGTATAATTGCCTGACAGGTTCTCAAAGAATTCGCCGGATGAAGCAGTAAAATCATACCCTCCTACTGTAACGGTGGAAGTGTTCACTGGCTTTATGCTATAATTTGCAATATTGTTCTGATTGATTTCAGAGAGATAATTCGACTGAATAAGGTGAACGGTGCTTGAACTGTTTGATATATAAAGCAATCCGTCTGTACCTGTCATACTTATATTTTCTGAGGCATAAAGCCCATTGCCAATATTTCTGAGAGTGACCCTTATCTGCTGTGAGCTATTGTCAAGCAGCAATGTTCCCCATATCGAGATAAGAAGGCCAGCCACTATGAGAACAGTCCCAATCAGTATTAGCAATCTCATGTCCTTTGCTACCATACGTACTTTTCATTAAATATATGCGCCTGCAGTATCCACACACTGTTCAGCAATGAAATTATCGACCGTAGAAAATTTTCTTGCATTTCAACGGGCGTAGCCTCTTACCCAATCCCTGTTTGTTGATGGAAAGGCCACAGTTAACCCGGGAGATCAGTGCATTAATTTTAATTATGAATTTTGGTGTTGTCCTATATGCAGCCCCGTAGTGTAGCGGTCAATCATGCGAGACTCTGGATCTTGCGACGGCAGTTCGAATCTGCCCGGGGCTACTATTGCTTCTCAAAGAGTTCAAATATGAATTGTGTAGTGGAACAACTTCAACAGGGAAAGGAATGGAAAAGAGACAAGGCGGACAGTACAAGTGGGTCGTGCTTTCAAATACCACCATTGCAGTGCTGATGGCATCAATAGACACGAGCATTGTCATCATTTCCCTTCCATATATTCTAGGGAGCGTCCTCCGACATCTTCCTGGAGGAACATTGCCTCCCAGCTCTCCACAATATGCAGTTGCAAGCGCAAGTGCATTTATCTATGTTATATGGGCGCTGATGGGCTATATGCTCATTACAGCAACACTACTGATATTCTTTGGCAGGCTTGCTGATCTGAAGGGAAGAGTGCGCATCTATAATGCGGGTTTTGCTGTCTTCACATTAGGCTCTCTCCTTGCCGGCCTTTCAGGCATAGTGTTGCCAAACAACTGGATAACCGAAGGGCTTCAACTTGTGATATTCAGATTTATTCAGGCAGTTGGTGCTGCAATGCTATGGTCCAATTCTGCAGCTTTGCTGACGGACGCCTTTCCTCCAAATCAGCGTGGACTCGCCCTTGGTACCAACATGGTTTCAGGCGTCGGAGGAAGCATGCTCGGACTTGTTCTGGGCGGAGTGATTACATCTGTGACCAGCTGGCGCTATATCTTCTTCATTAATGTTCCCATAGGCATATTTGCCACCGTATGGGCATATCTAAACCTAAAGGAGCTCTCGACTCCAAATAAAAAGGAATCGCTGGATGCGCCGGGTGCTGTGCTGTTTTCATCTGGCATAGGCCTTCTCCTGCTTGGTGCAACATTTTTCACACTTGGAAGCATGACAAGCGGTACATCAGCACACACTTACTTCTATAGCACATTTCATCCATATCTGCAATACAGCTACCTTTCATTTGCAGCTTCAGTTATTCTTCTGGCTGTTTTTGCGTTGAACGAGATCAGATGGGCAAAGTATCCCCTGCTCAAATTCAGTCTCTTCCGCAGGAGGATGTTCTCCACAGGCGTGCTCTCCTCCACACTGCTTTCTCTCGGCAGGGGAGGAATGATGTTTCTGCTTGTCTTTTTCCTCGAAGGCGTGAGGGGGCTCAGTGCGTTCAATGCAGGACTCTGGTTGCTGCCAATGAGTGCTGGTTTCCTTGCAGCGGGTCCACTGAGCGGCATTATTTCTGACAGAATAGGATACAGGGGACTGACAACCGCTGGCATATTGCTTTCTGCAACGGTATTGCTCACACTTAGTTTCATACCTCAGAGCACCTCGCCGGCAACGCTTGCATTAATACTTACATTCGCAGGGATAGGAGGAGGTCTTTTCGCATCTCCCAATATTGCCTCTATAATGAACTCTGTAGAGCCAGCAGAAAGAGGAGTGGGTGCCGCCACAAATTCAACAATGCTGAATGTAGCAAGCATGATGGCAATGACAATTGCATTCGTATTCATAGGAACAACAGTGAACGTCTCCAATTTCATTACACTCTTCATCGGAACAGTCAAGAATATACCCCCCTCAATTGTTAACAGTGCACAATATCAAGCACAATGGGTGACCTTTATGCGCTCTTTCCACGAGGTCTTTCTCATTTTCGGTCTCATAGTTGTTTCAGCGCTGGTACCGTCAGTGCTCAGGCCAAGTGTCGGGTCTGCCATTTCTGTCAAAGGTGAAATCAAGGAGCAGAGAGGAGAGGCAGGCTATTTGGAACATTAGCGATAAGATGGGATTGAGTGGTGTATGATTGAAAGAAAAGAGATGCAAGAGATTGCAGACGGATACGGCAGAGATGTGACAGTGGGTGTACTCGCATCTCATTCCGCACTTGATGTTCTTGATGGTGCATCGCAGGAGAATCTGAGGAACATTGCAGTTGCAGAAAAAGGAAGGGATGAAACCTACTCCAAATATTTCATGAAGGTAAGCTTTGGGGGAAGGGTTAGGGGTGTTGTAGATGAAGTGCTTCTGCTCAATAAGTTCAGAGAGATAATGCTCAAGCGCAATATACAGCTCCTCAAACGCAAGCACGTTGTCTTTGTCCCCAACAGATCCTTCAGTTCCTACTGTTCACTTGAGGATATAGAGAATAACTTTCCCATTCCAATTTTTGGCTCCCGTGCACTGCTGAGGAGCGAAGAGAGGGAAGAGAAGGATAACTATTACAGGATGCTGCAGGAAGCAGGTCTTCCGTATCCGGAGGAGATCAAGCCAGAGGAGATTGATGAGCTTGTGATTGTCAAGCTTCATCATAAGAGGAAAAGGTTGGAGCGGGGTTTCTTCACAGCCTCGAGTTACGATGAATTTAAGAAAAAATCAGAAGCTCTCATCTCACAGGGCGTAATTTCTGCGAATGAACTCAAGAACGCAAGGATTGAAAGATACATAATTGGTCCTGTGTTCAATCTCAATTTCTTCTATTCGCCGCTCCATGAAAGGGATGAGGCGCTGGAGCTTTTGGGTGTTGACTGGAGGTTTGAGTCCTCACTTGATGGTCATGTGAGGCTACCTGCAGAGCAGCAGCTCTCCCTTCCCGACCATCAGAAGATACCGGAGTATACTGTAGTTGGCCACAGCTCCTCAACACTGCGAGAATCCCTGCTGGAAAATGCTCTCAAAATGGCTGAAAAATATGTCACTGTAACACAGAAGCTCAAACCACCTGGCATAATAGGTCCGTTCACATTGCAGACCTGCGTGGACAAGGACTTGAATTTTTACATCTACGACGTTGCACCAAGAATAGGTGGCGGAACCAATATACACATATGGTCAGGCCATCCGTATGGGAATATGCTTTACAATACAAACATGAGCACCGGAAGAAGGATTGCCATGGAGATAAAGACAGCAGTCGTGGAAGAGAGGCTTGCGGATATAGTTACGTGATTTCCTTGTAGAATGTTATATAATAACACTCATTTCAATAACTCAATAAGCTTTATTAAGTGGAAGGATTTAGTCCGAAAAGCTAAGTCAAAAATGTGCATCGGACAGTGCTTTAATTAGGAGCACTTGGAGCACAAGATTGATGAGGATAAGTTGGAGGATATGCCGATGGGAACAAGGGCATCAAGAGGAGCGGCGGTGCTAATCGTTGTGTTGCTGATAGCATCAGCAATACTGATGCTGCATCCATTAGCTGCCGCAGACAGGGCTAGCAGATTAGACACGGCAACCGCCAGCGCAGGCACTGGTGGCTATGTTTTTGATGTTGCTGTCCTTGGAACTGTAACAGGCACATCCTTCTTTGTTCCCACCAATGCCAATGTCACGCTTATCAACACTCACAATGCTGCGCTGCGTTACTATTTGAATTATAGCGACGGTTACTCGATAAAGGGCATCCCTTCAGGGAGCCTGGTCCCGGGCTATTATGAGGTAAGTGTTTCCGCGCCTGGATACTTTACAGCGAAACTCCCAGTCCCAGTTGAATTCAATGACACCGAAAATGTAACAACCCCTGTTGTTGTGATCTGGAAGATTGCTTCACCCAATACATACCTAACAGTCTTTGTAAACGGTCCTGGACATGCATCAGGGATCAAGAACGCTCAGGTTGCACTGGTTGAGACAAATGTGATAAACAGCACCTTTGGGGAGTACAATCAGACAGTTGCCACCGGCTTCACAAATTCCAGCGGCAACCTTACACTTGAAATAAGCAATTCTTATAACTATGATGTCATCGTCTCATTGAACAACTCCAATTCCACATACACCACCTATTACGGTCCATCCTATGTAAGCGTATCAGGCGCTTCTCTTCCAGCCTCTGTATCAGTGACACTTCCAGTTGCATACGATGTGGGTGGTATAGTGAAGACAAGCTCAGGCACACTTGCGAGAAATATCACAGCCTATATGCTCTCCTATGCTTCAACAAACCTGCCTCTTCAACTGCGTCTTTTCAGGGCGTATGTCAGTGCTTATTTCTATAACTTCTTCGTGCCCGCAGGCAACTATGTACTTGCGATCAATGCCACTGCTCTGGCTTCATACATCACAAATGTCACTGTTACAGGACCCCAGACCCTCAACGTTGTCCTCCAGCCAAAGATATCTGATGGTACACCTGTGTCCAATACAACTGTCACTTATGCGACTGGCACCCCTAACTGGAACTACCTTAACATAAGTTACTATCAGTCGCTTGATGCAGGTACCCCAATAATTGGTCTTCCCTACTCTTCCGTGCCTTCTGTTGCGATGCAGCTTGCAATAGATTTCAACAATGGTTATCCTGAGATCAATGCATCAACCCTGACAAGTGCATCCTCTGCTATCAACCTCCTTGGTCCTGAATATACTACCACCTATGGCCTTCTCAGTGTCAATTCCTCTTATTACTTAGGAGAGCAGTACACCACATCGCTCTCTAATGTCCTCATCGGCAGCGTGGTCAGGACTTCGCACTACTATCTCAACATAACTGATTCCTACAGGTCCCAAAGTGTCTTGCCTTCGAACGGTTCAGCCTATTCAGTGATACTCAACGCAGGTTACAATACAACTGAAATGCAGTATGTATACACAATTGAATGGCCTCAGGGCTTTCAGTTATCATCATCAAGCAGCACTGGTCCATACGGGCCCGTTACAGTTAAGGGGTATGTGGTTACAACTGTGTACAGCACAAGTACAGGTTATGGCTATGCCACTGTTTCATTGAATGTCCAGGTCGGTAAGATACCCGTTGTAAAGGCTGCTGTCGTTACTGGTGTCCACTCATTTGCATATACCAAAAACGGTAAAGTGCTCTATTACATAGTCAGGGCTGGCGCGCTGATAAACTACACTGCGCAGGGCTCATATGATCCGTCAGGAGGTCCTCTATACTATTCATGGCACTGGTCCAACACATCCTATTTGCCTTCAACCTATACCAATACGAGCCAGACGGTTGTAAATCACACATATTACAATTACACAACACCTGGTGTTTATGAAAACATCACACTCACCGCAACTTCAGTTACAGGACAGAAGGCCAGCACCTACATACTCGTCAGGGTGGCAAATGACACAACACTCAAGGCAGTCATTACGGGGGTCAGTCCGAAGATAGTAAATGGCCGCATCTATGCTGGCCAGGAGCAGACCATAACTGTCAACGGACTTGCTTCCAAGGCATCAATAAGTCCAGGAGATGATCAGGGCATAATTATCTCATACAACTTCAGTTGGGGTGACGGGCCAAAGAATTATACAGTGATAAGTTACACTTCCTCCAATCTCAATGCTACACATTCCTACTACAAGGCAGGCAACTACACACTTAATCTCACTGTGACTGATGAAGTAGGCTTCCAGGCCACCACAAGCATAACTGTACAGGTAAACAAGACACTGAAGCCAATTGTTTCTTTCGTTGTCTACAATTACAAATGGAAGGCAGCAGATGGCAGCGTACAGGAGAACACAACAGTGCACTTCAATGCATCAGCAACGCATGATCCAAACTTCCCCGTCTCAGATCTTCTCTTCGAGTGGAATTTCGGCGATATACATAATACAACCAATGCAACCACAAGAGGAAATATGACTTACAGCAAATACCTGAATCTCACAGGTGTTGCTGGCGAGAATGTAACACACATCTACACCTACATTACAACAAAACCAATCACAGTGAACCTCACTGTCGTCGATCCAGCAGGGAACAAGGCATGGTACACTTACAATCTCACAGTCACTTCCGAGCCCAGGCCTGACCTGAGAATAATTAATATAACATTCTCACCCAAAGTCTTCACTCAGGGGTCTGCAGGCAAAATAAAGGTGACGCTTATCAACATAGGTAACGCCAATGCAACGTTGCCTAAGGTTGTGCTTAAGGCAGTCAGTGCAGTCAGCGGTGCAACCATAACCATAGGGACAATCACAACATTCTACAATGCAACAAATAAGACACAGGTGACGACCATCCTTCCAAATGAAACAGTCTACGGCACAATCACATGGTCACCTCCAAGCTTTGGTAATTTCACAATACAGGCTACAACTTACGCAGCACTCCAGCTTCAGTCATCTGTGAACACTGCAACAGAGCCACTATCCATCAACCAGTCGCAGCTCCAGGTCTACGCATTTTACATCGGTCTTGTGGTAATTATAGTTGCAATCATACTCGTCATAGCGCTAAGACGCAGGATGCCAAGACGCAGGGGATATGAGAAAGGGCAGCCACCAAAGAAGAAGTGAGTTACATCCTCTCGGGAGCAGCTATCCCCATGCAGTTCAATGCATTGCGCAGCACAATCCTTGTGCACTCCACAAGCATGAGCCTTGAGCTTCGCCTCCTCTCATCAGCCCTCAGGACAGGCACAACCCTGTAGAACTGATTAAACTCAGCTGCAAGCTGCTGTGCGTATAAGGGAAGTCTATGAACTGCAAGCGTCTCTGATATCTCCCTCAGAACGCCCGGGAAGAGTGCGAGCTCCTTCGCAAGTCTGAGCTCCTCTTCCTCTTCGAACAGAGGCTCCCTGACCTCAGACCACTCCCCGGCCTTCCTCAGTATGCTGCATGCCCTTGCATGCGAATACTGCACGAAGGGTGCACTATTTCCTTCAAAATTCAGCGCATCAGACCATCTGAAGATAAGCTTCTTCTCAGCCTGAAGTCTTGCTATATTGAAACGCACTGCCCCCTTTCCTACAGCCTCTGCAATGCTCTCCACCTCACCTTCCTCTATATCGACCCTTCTCTTCAGCACCTCTTCTCTTGCCTTTTCCTTTGCCTCACGTGTAACATCGTCTAGAAGAACAGTTCTGCCCTGCCTTGTTGACATCCTTCCTTCTTCGAGCGATACGAAGGAATGGAAGAGAAAGTCTATCCTCCTTTTTTCACCAAGAAGTTCCAGGGTCCTTGTGAGATACGATGCACCCAGCTTCTGGTCTTCGCCCAGGACATTGATAAGTCTGTCCGCTCTTCTGAACTTATTGATGTGATATGCTATATCCCTTGCAGTATACAGGCTCGTGCCATCAGAGCGTGTGAAATAGAACTTTTCACCGTCGAATGGTATATACCAGGCCCCCCCTTCTTCTGCGGCTACAGGCAGCCTCTTCATGCGTTCAATTGTCTGCCTCACATCGCCATTTCTGATGAAATCGCTTTCAAATGCAAAACTATCATAATCAATATTCAGTGCTGCAAGGCTTTCCCTTATGCCGCCAAGCACCTTTTCTGCCGTCTGTCTGGCCTCAGAGAGCAGCTCCTCATCCCCTGCCTCGATTTTTCTCTGCATCTCCTTTATTTCTTCCTCAACTGCACTGTCCTTTTCCATCAATTCGTTTGCCTGGATGTAATATCTGACAAGCGCATGGTCTATCTTCCCCTCCACAGGCCCGCACATCAGCCTCTTTATACCCCAGAGGAGTATCACAACCTGTCTTCCGACATCATTCACATAGTATTCTGACTGCACCCTGTGTCCAGCCTGTCGCATGCATCTTACCAGCGTATCGCCTATCACAGCATTTCTTGCCCTTCCAACATGTATTGGACCGTTTGGGTTCACAGATGTGTGTTCTATGAGGATCCTTTCCTGTTCATCTGTGTATCTGCCATAACTTTCCCGAAGATGGAGCACAGTGCCCACCGTCTCTCTTGCAAGCATGTTTCTGTTTGCATTTATGTTCACATATCCCCTCATTGCCTGAACGGTCAGCTCAGGCGGTGGATGCTGAGACGCAATCTCCTCAGCTATCTCTCCCGGATCTTTTTTTAGCTCTTTTGAAAGCTGGAAGCAGGGAAACTCAAAATCAGCAAATTCGCCCTGCGTGGAGAAAGCAACATCCAGCTTCCTTCCATACAGGGAGGCCACTGCCTCTACAACGAATGCAGAAGCCATCTCCCTGTACTTCTCCATCGGATCATCCATCTTCATCACCCACAGTCACATGTGCTGAGAGCAGGAATGAATACTTAAACAAACTGAAGATTTTTTATTCTATTTTCAACAGTTGGAGGTTTGGCCCATCCAATGCCCTCATCAGACGCATGCTTCTCAGAGGTCTACTGTCTCGCCCTGTAACGCAGTATTGCTGCCACCCCTCCAAAGGCATTCAGCAGCATCTTTCCCTCTTCAGAATCAGCAGAAATGAGCTGGACCTCTGTTCCAACCTTTTCAGCAGTTTCAAAGAGCTCATCAACCACATCCCTCTCCGAGTTCAAATTTGCAGGGGAGCCACATTTGGGGCAGGAGGCAGGCTTTAACTCGTCATCCTGTATTTCCACAAAGACATTTCCGCAGCTAGGGCATGTGAATTCCTTCTCCACCTTCTTCATACCCTCGCTTATCAACAGTGTTGCAACAGCTCCGTTCTCGAGCGCACTTCTGACCTCCTGAAATCCATAAGCCGCAAGGCCTTCATTCTTCCTTACTTCGGACATGAAGCGCTCCACAAGCGCCTTCTGTTTCATTATGTCAAGATCCTTTAATCTGTCCTTTGCCTTCTCGACCAGCTCCCTGAGCCCATACTCATCTGTGTATCCAGTATCGAAAGTATCCACTATTTTCTTCTGAAGCTCATAATGCAGATACCCTTCCTTTACAAAGAAGTCCTTGGTGCTGCCAGGCCCTCCGACAAGTATGCCCTTCAGTTCCTTGACGCCAAGGAATATGGAGTTACAGGCCTCAGCAACATCCTTGAAATATTCATTGGCAGCTATCTCTATTAGACGCTCGAATCTGAGAGAGGATTGGCCACCCATTCTGTGTTTGCTTGGAACAAGCGACTGCATGTTCTTTACAGCTTGGATTGTCTTACCCTTGAGAAAACCGATTGTCGCCTCCTTGCGATCAAGCACAAGTAGACCATATACCTCCTTATCTTGAAGCATCTCCTTGAGCGGATCCAGGTAGAAGGTAGCATCGCATCTGTAAAGGAAAGTGGTTATCGGCTCTGGAGGCTCTATAACATGCTGGACCATCATTGTCTGGTCGCCGCTTTTTGGCACTGTTCCCACAAAGAAGGCAACCCCATGCTCAGGGGCGACCATCCTGTAGCTCTTCAGCCTCGAGAGAATGGAGCTAATTGCAGCCTGTACATTCTTCCTCGTTGATGATGACTTTATATTGGAGGACTGCGACTGCTCATCCCTCAGATAATTTGCAACATCAGATATGAGCTTCCCAGCTGGGACATACAGAGAAATAAGTTCTGTACCTCTGCCCTGATAGGATTCAAGCTTCTCCAGCTCTCTCCTGAAATCGTATTTCTGTTTTTCACTTATCTCCATGAACAACACTTCACCAATTATTTTAATATCAAGAATATCTCATCCCTTCAAAACTCCATCAGAAGGGTGAGAAGGAAGTCAAATGCCGCAGGAAAGGATTGCAATTTCGGTCGGTGGTTCCATACTTGTTCCTGACAATGAAGACGTTTCATTCATAAAACAGTTAGCCTCGACATTGCTCGAAATGACACAAAACTATAAATTTCTCGTTGTTTGCGGTGGCGGAAAGATAGCAAGATATTACATCTCGATAGGTCGCTCGCTGGGAGCAGATGAAGCTTCGCTTGATGAACTCGGTATTGAGGTCACAAGGCTCAATGCCCGTCTGCTGATAATGGCGCTTGGAGAGAAAGCCTACTACAAACCCGCAGAGAGCATAGATGAGGCAAGGCTGGCTATGCAGAGCAACCCAATAGTTGTGATGGGTGGAACTCATCCTGGCCATACCACAGATGCAGTCACTGCAATGGCCGCTGAAAGTATCAAGGCATCGCGCATAATTAATGCAACATCTGTCGATGGCATCTATACAGAGGACCCTGCCTCAAATCCTCAGGCGAAGAGGATAGATCGCATGACCTACAAGGAATTGCTTGAAAAAACAATGAATGCAAGGGTAGAGGCAGGCTCAAACTTCATCTTCGATCCACTCGGTGCAAAACTGATAAGCAGGAGCAGGATACCAATGGCAGTCGTCTATGGAAGGGATCTCGTACAGCTGGCCAATGCCATAAAGGGGCTTCCCTTCACTGGAACACTTGTCACCTGAGCTCAATGTCTTCACTTCTTATTTCGCTGAAGCCAGCATCCTTGAGCAACCTCCTCACTTTGTCATTCTCCCCATCGCCTGAATTTGCCTCATGCACAATGAAATTCTCAGTATCAGGGCTCTTTGCCTTTAATTCAAGGCACATACTGGCATCCAGCAACTCAACATAATGATGCGAAACCACATGTCCGAAATTCACCTTTTTCCTCAGAGCTATATCCCTGAAACGCGGACAGTAATGTCCCCCGCCAATGCCTATCACATTGATGCCCTCCGCCTCCTCAGCATTTAGCACTATTCTTGCAAGCGCCTCTGCGGTATAGCTGTCAGTCCACTGCTCTTCAGTGCTTCCTATTTCTGCAAACAATGCAGGCATTTCAACAAGTGGGCCGTGATGTGTGGCCTCAAAGGTGATGTCATAGTGTTCCCTCAAATCTGTTCTGTGTGCAGCAAGAAGATAGTGCGTCATTAGCGCTGGTGAGGATGGTGAAAGGGATCTCTCCTTCCCTCCTAGTTCAGCTGTGCCTATGTTGCCCACGGGGTGGAATGTGATAGAGGGTTTGCCTGAGACTGATCTATGGGAGGAAAGAAAAACAAGACAGCTGTAATTTTCATTGAAACCGCATTCCCTGATCTTCCTATCTATCCCATTGCAGTATATGTGAAGCTCTTCCGTTTCAACGAACAGGTGCTGCCCATTGCTGTAAAACTCAAGCCCTGAACACTCCTTCACGCCCCTGAAGTTTCCGATCTTCTTCACAAAGTCCCCTGTATTCGCGCTTGCTTTATCCATCCTGGAGGCGATGAAGATACATTTCATCAACACGCAGAAACGCTTCCGGTATCTATTTTCTTGTAGAACATGTTCTAAATTATGTTTTTATATCCCAAGCCCTATTGACATTTTTGTGCCTGTATCGGGGGGCGATGGCTCAACTTTCCTCCTAAAGTAGAATATTATCCCCACCACATTGTTCCCCCGGCAGGCATTTACCTCATCATAATCGACAGTTTTAACAACAGAGAACTTCTGCACATGTGTAGATGCTCTCAACGCTCGAGCAGAAAGTAATTGAGCGCATAAGACCTACTGCGCAGGAAGAGAGAAGAAGAAAGAAAGTGTGCGATTCTCTTCTTTCTAAAGCAAGAAAGGTTGCTATTGAGTATAATCATATAGGGGAGGTAGTGCCTCTCATTGTGGGTTCAGTTGCAAAGGGTACGCATCTTAAGGGGGCAGATATAGACCTCTTCCTCCTTTTTCCAGAGTATGTTCAAAGGGAAGTGCTTGAAAAAATAGGTCTTGAAATGGGCCAGAAGCTGGTAAGCAACCCAATCATAAAGTATGCCGAACATCCCTATGTCAGGGGGCGCGCTGGGGAATTTTATACAGATGTGGTTCCATGCTATTCCATATCCGATCCAGCTAAGAGGAAGTCAGCCGTCGATAGGACGCCATTTCAATCAATTTATGTCAATGCACACATAGACGATGCACGCCGTGATCAGGTCAGGCTTCTCAAGCAGTTCTTCAAGGGCATAGGTGTTTACGGGGCAGAGGCCAGGACATCAGGCTTTTCAGGTTACCTCACTGAGCTTCTCATACTCAAATATGGTACATTCAGGGAGGCAATTAATTCCATATCACACTGGAAGAAAGGAGAGTTCATATCGCTCGAAGGGCAGGAACAGCAGTCATGGGAGGATGCGATGCTTCAGTTCCCCGACCCTGTGGACGCAAGAAGAAATGTTGCAGCAGCGCTCGGTTCTGACTCCTTCTCACTTGCTATAATTGCTTCTAGGGAATACATCCGTTCTCCCTCTCTGAATTTCTTCTTTCCAAGAGAAAGAAAGGCTGTGAGCCTTCAGAAACTGAAGAAATATTTCAGGAATACAAATATTGGACTGATCATGTTCACGATATCAAAGCCTGATATCGTGGAAGATAATCTCTATCCTCAGATTGCCAAGGCAAGAAAAAACATCCAGGCCTGTCTTGAAAAGTATGATTTCAATGTGGAGCGCTCTATTTACAAGGCTGAAGATGAGATATCAATACTATTTCTGCTACGGCACAGGAGCCATCCCCGTATATGGGTGAGGGAGGGTCCTGCAGGCTGGTCTGAGAACTCATGCGACTTCATTGCCAAACACAGGGAAAAGGGAGGAAGTCTTTTCATAAATGAAGGGAAGCTTTATTCTATTGAAGAAAAGCAGAATGCACTGCCTGCACAGACGCTGCTCGCTGCACTCGGCACTCTGAGCCTTGGCGCAGATATTGACAGGCTCAAACATACTGTGAGGATTGAGGCAAACGAAGATGTGTTAGTCGAAAAGAATAAAAAGATACTGTCTGAACTTCTCTTCCCTTCCTTTCCCTGGGAACTATGAAACAGTGAAAGCATACCTCTGGCTGTTTACCACAGGGCTACTGCCTGTCCTGGCTGAAATATAGAAGGTGTATGAACCAGCAGTCACATTAAATATTGCTGAAAACTCATATGTTGAGGTCTGTCTCATTTTCAAACCCATAATTGTGTTTCCATTCTTTATTAGATTCAGGAAGACTGAAGCATCCTGTATGTAATAGATCCTTGCAGTTATGTTAACTGTTCCTGGAGAGATAACAGGGGGAACAGACTGACTCAGCGTGTAATTAACCCAGTGATTCCCAGATGAAAGTTCTGAAAGAGACGGGACCCCGCGAATTGAAGGGGGTGTTGCAACAGCAAATGGTGGGTTGAGAAGAAGTATCCAGATGGCAAGGGCTGTTATCAGGTATGTCCCACCTTTGTACACATAGTCGCTTCTCTTGAAATTCGAAAAGTTCACTCGCATTGCTCTGTATATGAGCCTGAATAGAACAAAGACCATCAGTATTATTATCAGGAGACCAAGGATTGCAGAAACATAGAGAGTTGCAGCTGCTGCAATCGCTCCTACAACTATTCCTATCAACGTGGTGTATATCACTATCTTGCTGTCTGAAAGATCCTTGATTATGAATTCCTTCTCACTGAAAGGAGGAGGAACAAATTCGTATTCTTCTTCAACCTTCTTCTTTTTGGCCACTGTTTACCACTAATGGAAGGAAGCTAAAAACATTTGCAGTTCTAACATATTTCCGCCCACCCCCGGCACTTTCGCTTAAATACCCGAATTCTCTGCTCTTAATCGTGCAGGAAATCGAAAAGGAAGAGGAATTGAGCGACTGCAGCTGGGAGGATGTTTACAGGCTCTACGGTTGCAGTAATATACTTTGAATCAACCCATCCCCTTGCGGCCTGGACTCCTCCGGGCCGCTTTTTTAAGGAACTGCTCCACCTTTCTCCTGCCAGGCAGTCCCCTTGTCCCACCCTTTTTCATGCACTTCAGCGCTGCGGTGGCTGAGCCGAATTCCATGGCCTCCTTGACATTCCTTCCTTCAAGAAGAGAACATATGAAGCCAGCGTCATAAGCATCCCCTGCACCTGTGGTATCCACTGCATTTATTCTGAATGTTTTCGCTGTGTATTCCATCCCATCCACGAGAGCAACAGATCCCTTGTTTCCCTCCTTTACCACCACATTGTTGAACCCCCTCGTTTTCATCTCCCTGGCTATTTTTATTCCCTCATCTTTTTTACCGAACAGGAGTTCGTAGTCCTCAGATGAGATGAATAGTATGTCGACAAGATCTCTCACATCCTCCAGTTTCTTCATTGCCCTATCCCTATCAGTCAATGACGGCCTGTAGTTCACGTCATAACTCACAAAACAATGCTCTCTCTTTGCAATGGAAAATGCTTCAAGCAGGGATGCACTTGCACTCTCCCCTATTGCCTGTGTAATGCCGCTCGCATGCAGTACTCTGGAGCTTCTTATCACCTCTTTCTGCCTTTCATTCAGCTTCATCATTGATGCGGGTGTTCCACGTCTGTAATATGTGAACTGGTGTTCTCCATTTTCTCTGAGTGTAATGAAATAGATGCCTGTCACCCCATTTTCAACTGTAACTGCATCTGTGTAGATGCCCTCTTCATTCACCTTTTGCAAAAGCCATTCGCCCATTGCATCTTTTCCAACAGAGGAAAGTAGAGCAACACGCATGCCAAGTCTGCATGCTGCCACCCCAACATTTACAGGATCTCCGCTGTACCCTCTGCCGAACTGCTCCCTTCCCATGAAAGAAAATTCAACAAGCGCCTCACCGAGTGTTGTAATATCGAATTTTCCATCATCTCTGAATTTCATGGAGATATAATGCACTACACTAAATCTTATCTGTCAGTCCTGCAGACTTTTTCCTTATGTACCTTGCCATAGGATCACTGAACCTCTCCTCACGCATGTAATCCCCTCTCTCATGATAGCCCCTTTCTTCCCAGTAGCCATCCCTGTATTCATCTATCAGTTCTATGGCATTGAGCCATTTTGCGCATTTCCATCCATATAGCTCAGGAACAACGAGCCGCACAGGTGCCCCCTGTTTCTTGGATAACTCCTGTCCGTTGAGTTTGAACGCAAGCAGTGCTTTTTTCATATTCTCCATTGGTATGACTGTCGTATATCCATCCAGTGAATAGGCGAATGCAAACTCAGCCTCATCTTTGACTCCTGCAAGGTCTGCGAGTGTGGAGAATCTCACACCACTCCATACGCAATCTTTTATACTCCATCGTGTCACACAGTGAAAATCAGAACGAAGCTCGAAGTTCTCGATTGCGGTGAGCTCCTTCAGTCCCAGCTTCAAACTCTTCTCAACTAGGCCAAAAAGCACGAACTCATAATCCTCATCCCTGACCTCGGGAATGCCATTTATTGTGTAAATGACAAAACGTCTTCCCCAATACTGCCCGGGTGGCAGCTCGCCCATGCTGTAATTTACTCCGTGCTCTATAATAAACTGTTTTCTATAGAGAATAAACCCAATTTTCCGAATTGAATATAAATGTACATCCTGGACAATACTGGACGTGAAAATCACCTTGCGTAACAGTGTCACCATCTTTTTAAACTGCACTGGACGGTTCAGAACACATATCTGATGTTGGCTTAACGGTGATCACTGGTGGCAGGCGGCTATTTTGGGAGCATGAAGTTAAGTAAACAGCTGGCAGACAAAGCCAGGGAACTTGCCCAGGAAAAGGAGGAGGCAGAGGCACAGCTAAGGAAGCTCGATGAACTTCTTGAAATGATGAGGTCGCTTGGCATCTCCACTGCCACACTATCGGAGCTTATAGCAAAGTCAAGATCTGATTTTGAGGCAAAGCTCTTCAAGTCCTGCATTGCAAACGCCTCAAGGGCTGTTGAGCTATGCAACAAGCTCATAATGGAGCTGTTCGAACAGAGGCTTGAAGCTACAGACCGACTCATTAAGCTCAGAAGCAACTATGGCATGGATAGCAGTAAATTCAGCGAGGCATCTGAAGCAATAAGAAAGCTGCTCTCACAATCAGGCTTCAAGGAAGCAGAAGCCCGCTTAAGTTCACTCTGGCATGAAATTGAAAAATCACTTTCAGAGCTATTTTCGCAGAGGTATTCAAAATTCCAGCAGGAACTCAATGAAGCGAGGAGCGCAGTGGACACCACACTTATTGAGCAAATTCTTTCTGCATCAAAGACAGAGATAGAAAAGGGTAATTTTGAAAGCTCTCTGGCCCAGCTTCTCAGGGCAGAGGGAGAACTTAAGACGCTCACAGCATCGAAAATAGAGGAGCTGACCTCTCAGATTGCAGAGAGGATAGAGACTGCAAGAAGGCTGGGGCTCGACACCGAACAGTTTGAAAAGACACTCTCCTCGCTTGGAAAGGAGAGCAGCTATACACCATGGCATATCGTCATGCATCTTTCTTCGCTGAAAAGCGAGATTGAAAGGAGATTGAAACGTGCTTTCGAAATGGAGCTCAAGACGTTACAGTCTGACCTGAGACACGAAAGCTTCAGCCCTGCATTTGTAAGCGCTTCCCTTGCAAAGCTGCATGAATCAGAGAGACTGCTTGAACAGTATGCCTTTGATGAACTCTATTCGAAATTACGCTCCATTGAAGGCGAGATTGAGGAGGCAAAGTACGCATACATTGCACGCATTCTGCTTCCAGGGAAAAAGTATCTTGAAGATGCAATAAAGAACGGACTTGATGTCTCACCTGTCTATGCGAAGCTGAATGAAGTTAAGGAGCTGATGAAAAGAAAACGCTACTCTGATGCTATAAGAGCTGCCCATGCAGCCAATGAAGAAGCTAAGAAAATAGTCCAGTCAGTGCAGGAGGCTGAGGCACTTGCCTCCAGGATAGAGGAGGAATACTCAAAATTGAACTCTGTCATGAATTCAGTTGAGCTCAGCATATGGTATGGTGAAGTGAAAAAGCTGTATTCCTCAAAGAGGCTGGGTGATTTCGTTTCAAAGGCGAAAAGGCTTCTACAGGAGATAGAACACTCCATGGACAACTTTGCCAGAGGGCAATCCGATTCCCTTGAGAGGAAAATAAGTGCAGTCGAATACCTGGGTGGCGATTCGCTGGAGCTCAATGCAGCTATGGATGAAATCATAAGGCTGATTAAATCCAGCGAGTTCCTGCCTGCAATACAGCTTTCGCGCGAGACGGATGAGAAGTGCGAGGCAATGCTGCTCGAGCTTGAACAGCAATGGAAGAAGAAGGCAGAAGAGGCAGTGACCGCCACAAAGGAACCTTTGAAAAGTAGATTGGTTCAGATGCTTTCAAGCGTTTCAGATCTCGAGTCAAAGGGAGAGATTTACAGGGCTGCCTGCACTGCCAAGGATGCATTCGAGTGGGCAAGTAAAGGGGATGCATACAGGGTAAATTCATTGCTCGAGAGAGCGCACAGGCTGATTTCGATAACAGCTGGTCCAGGTTCAAACGCTGCCTCCCTTATCATTGAGCAGGCGGAGAAGATCCTCCCTTCAGATACTGAGAGGGCTCTTGTTCTCGCAGGTCAGGCGCATGATATGCTCTTTGATCTCATAAACAAATATTTCACTGATCAGATGAACATGCTCCTTGATATTGTCTCAGCATGCAGAAAGAAGAAGATAGAGATAGGCTACGGCTATACGCTTGTCTCAAGGGCAAGGGCTGCTATAAGATTCGAGGATTTTGAAACTGCGCGCACTATGATAGAGCTTGCAAGAAGTGATATAGAGGGAAAACTGAGAAGGGTCAATCAGCTGGAGGCAGAATACGCAAGAGCGATGAAAATGATGGGAACGATGAAGCAGAGAAAGATGGATACCTCTGCTATCGAATCAATGCTCTCTGATGCCTCTGCTGCTCTTTCAAGGTTTGACTATCCCATGCTCAGCGCGCTTGTCTCCAGGGCTATAGAGCTGGAGGAAAGAGCGCTTGCGCCATATGTTGCTCCAGTAGAGGTCGTAAAATTCAAGGCACTTCTTGAGATATGCCAGTCAGCCGGTGTTTCTCAAAAACACGTGTCCAGTGCAAAGGAAACGGTCAATGGACTGATGAGGGAAAGGAAATACTATGAAGCGCTTGTTCAGTGTTCACAGCTCTCATCTACATTCAGACAGGAGGCTGTAAAACTTCTTGAAAAGAAGATCAAGGAGCTTTCAGATGAATGCTTCAGGCTTCAGCATGAAGACGTTGATACTGGAGAGGCTGAGATACAGCTTCAGAAGGCCAATCAGTTTCTGAGCAATGAGGAACTTGAAAATGCAAACAGAGCGGTGAATCTTGCAGCTGAGGAATTGACGAGGGCAAGGGCATCAACCAAGGAGGCAAAGGGAAAGATTGCAGAGGCCGGCGAGTTCACAGGATTGCTCGATGAGCTCAATATAGCGGATAGGCAGCATTTCAGACTCCTCAGAGAAGCCAGGTCGCTCTACAGTGAGGGAAAGTATCTTCTCTCCCTTCAGGCAGCCACCAAGTGCGTGGAAGCCTGTAACGCTGCGCTTCTGGAGAAGAGCAGTTCAAAGCTCCATGAAATCGAAAGAGAACTTAGCTCCATTGATGAAGCCTCAGCAACAAATCTGAGAAGGAAAATGAATGAGGTTGCCTCGCTTCTTCCAAAGGGAGGGGTAGAGGCTGCCAGGGCACTGCTTGATCTGAGGATATCTATTGATATGATTGCGCTACAGCGCGATGCATCTGCAAGGACACTTGACGTCGTGCGCTCAAAGAGAGAGGAGCTGAGGCAGGAGGGCATCAGTAGCCCTGAACTGGATGCAGTGATTGAGGAAATGGAGCAGTTGCTAAAAAGTGGCGCCAATAAATCAGTGATTGAAAAGGGGCTTGAAGCACAGCAGCTTGTCGAAGAAGCAAGGACAAGATACAGAAAGATTTCATCGATGCTTGAAGAGCTTTCAATGTTGCTGAACGATTACGAGACTGCAGGCATACAAGTGGCAGAATTCACGCGCTCGCTTCAGGAGCTTGAAGCGATGAGATCCGCAAATTATCAGGAGCTTGCAGAACGCATAACTTCAATTAAGGAAAAGCTCAAAAAGCATGTGTATGAAGGTGCAATCTCCACACTAGCAACACTTGAAAAGAATGCTGAGGTTGCAAAGAAACTGGAACTGCGTGCTCCAGACGTTGAGAGGTACAGGGAGCTAATTGTGTCTGGCGATATAGTTGGTGCTTATTCCTCTGCATCTTCAGAACTCTCCTCCCTCTCTTCCATGCTCAGTGCTGCGCTGCAGGAAAGGCTTGTCTCTCTGCTCAGTCGAGATTGGATCCCTGTGAATATTGCAGAAAAATATTCCTCTCGTTTATCAGAGATGATAATGTCTGGAAATTATGCAGACGCTCTTGACTTCCTCCTCCTCTCAGAAAAGGAACTTCTGTCCAGCGAAGAGACTGTGAGGAAGATACAGGAGCTTTCATCCAGTATGCTGGAGATGATTGCACCCATGAAAAGCGCTGGCATCCCTGTGAGGGCACTGGAGCTGAAATGCAGGGAATTTGGCTCCAGCATTGAAAAGAGCAGTCTGGAGGCGCTTCAGAGACTTATGAGAGATGTTGAACGCATGCGCATCAGCTTTTCACCGCGCATTGATGTTTCACTCAGGCAGTCACAGTGGGGACCAATGATTGAGATAAGCAATGCAGGCAAGGTTGTTGCAACTGGTCTGCGTGCAGCTGTAACTTCTGTGGACCACAGAGCTGAACAGGAGATAGGGGATTTGAAGCCAGGTGAATCTAGAAGTATGGGCATACCCAAATCGATCAGGAATGAGGGGACGGTCATCATAAATGGAATGAACCCTGTAACCGGGAAGGAGATAACTGTCACAAGGTATCTGATGCTGTCAGGGCAAGAGCTCTCAGCAAGTGCAAAATGCAACTACTGCAGGGGGAAGATGAAACAGCAGCCCTTCACATCCTGCATATGCGGAAGGAGCTACCATGCTCCATGCGCTGAGAGGGTAAAGCAGTGTGAATGTGGCGAAAGGCTGCTTATCTCGTAACGGAATAGAGAGGATGCATGCTGCTCATTCTTTCCCAGATACCTTCAAGGTCACCTGGTTTGATCCCTTCAAGCATCGCAGTTGCGAATTCATACGCTTCTCTCTCCTTTTCATTCATCCCTTCTTCCGCAGTGCCATGACAGTACGCTTTCATATCTCTCGCGAATACAAATGAAAAGAGGCGCTTCGCTCTTTCAATGTGTGCTGGCCCAGAAACTATGACAACCTCCCTGTCAGAGAGCTTCGATACAATTCTAGCAGTGAAGTAGGCGTTCCCAAGTGTATCAAGGCTCCTTGTCTCAAGTATTGAGTTAAATCTTGAGCCTTCCTGCTCTGCTATCCTCTGCATCATGAATGCCTCGCTGTAATTACCTGCAGTCCTTCCTCCTGAAAAGATAATGAAATCGGCATTCAGCTCTTCGGCAACCTCCAGCCCCCTTTTCACCCTCTTCTCCATTTCATTCAGAGCATCCCTGCTGTCTGGTCTCACCCCAAGAACAATGACGGAGGGCATGTTCTCATCTCACGAACTTGACCTCTGATTTCATGAATTCAATTGCCTTTCTATTCATCTCCTCCACAAATTTTTCATCCTTTATTGCCTCAAGATTTATCTGCAGGTTCTCATAGGCGCTCTTCAAAGCAGCGGAGGCAAGTATTTCACCGACAAGGGCATCCGACCTGCTGCTCCTGTTTCCATTTTCTGCCATGAATCTTGCCATCTCTTCTATCTCATGGCAGCATTTCATTATCTCCAGAGGTGCTTCACTCGCATGCTTGAGTGCCTGCTGCACCCTTTCAAATCGCTTGAGCTTCTGCAATTCTGTATTCCTGGGAAGCGAGAGTGCTCTGATTACTTCCCTGAAGCTCTTAGCATCCTTATCAGCAAGTTTAAGCAGCTGTCTAGTCAGTACCTCACTTCTCTTCAGTACCTCCCTTGTCTGCTTCCTTATGTTGCTGTAATCCTCTTTTTTCACAGTAAGGTTACAGTCCATGGTTATCAGAGCAGATGCGAGCGCCCCTACAATGGCGGATGCGGAACCGCCCCCAGGCACCGGCTCCGATGAGCTGAGTTTTGTGATGAATTCTCTTATCGTGTTATCTGCATAGCCCATTATCTCTCACCCTCCAGCAGGAGTTCAAGTAGTCTCTTCTCCATTATCTGTTCATCGCTGAAATCCATGAGGCTGAGTGCGCTCCTCGCAGCTTCTGATATCACTGAAACAGGGACCATGCCCACAACTTCACTTCCCACCACCTTGACATTTTCCCTTGCAGCTTCCTCAACGACCTTAAGATATGCCTTCAGGGGAGTTGTCCTCTCTATATCAGTGAGATTCATAGAAACCTGTGCCATTCTTCTCTTTTCAATATAAAAGCCAAGTGCCTTGACACCCGGAAGCCCTCCATTCTTCTCCCTTACCCTTGAGGCTATCCTTTTTGCGCATTCCACATCCTCTGTGTTAAGATAGACATTGAATGCAATGAGCGGAGCCCTCGCACCAACAACAGTCGCTCCAGCTGTTGGGTGCACCCTCGCCTCTCCAAAATCAGGCCTGCGTTCCTCAGTATTTATGCTCTCCCTGAGTCCCTCAAACTCACCTTTCCTTATATTTGCGAGGTTGCGTCTGTCCTCTCTGGTAGCAGATTTCTCATATAGATAAGTGGGAATGCCGAGCTCATATGCAATGCGCTTGGCAACATTTCTGGAGAGTTCCACGCATTCATCCATAGTCACCCCCGATATAGGAACAAAGGGTATGACATCGGTTGCTCCAATCCTGGGATGCTCCCCCCTGTGCTTGTTGAGATCAATCAGCTCCGCGGCCTTTCTGCATGCCAGGAATGCAGCTTCACCAACCCTTTCAGGCTCACCTACAAATGTGAGGACGCATCTGTTGTGGTCTGCATCTGCCTCCGTCCCGAGATATAGTATGCCTGGCACCGCTTTTATCTCCGCCTCTATCTGCTCTATTACTTCCCTTCTTCTCCCCTCGCTAAAATTTGGGATGCACTCCACCAGCTTCATATCATTCTTCCCTTTCCCAGGCTATGGGAGAAACAGTAACTGGGACCATGGCCGTCAATCGACTCCTCACCCTGTCAGCAAGTTCTGCGCCAGCTCTGCCCTCATATTCATCAAGTCTTCCTGTGTCAGCAAGCGATGCAAGCCTGGGATCGAAGGGGATCTGGGCAAGCAGTTCAAGTTTTTCAAGCATCTCTGTTTCCCCGGGATTCCTGGGATAGAGCTGTATTTTTTCCCCGCAGTGAGGGCAAACGAGATAGCTCATATTTTCAACTGCGCCTATGACAGGGACCTTGGTTACCTTTGCCATATCCAGAGCCTTTTCAACAATCATGTGTGCAAGCGATTGAGGTGTTGTGACAACAACAATCCCATCCAGAGGTATTGATTGAAAGACTGTTAGCTGTGCATCGCTTGTTCCAGGCGGCAGATCAACTAAAAGGAAGTGGAGTTTTCCCCATTCAGCCTGGGCGTACATCTGTATAATTGCCCTGGTCACAAGCGGCCCTCGCCATATCACTGCCTGTGTCTTTTTTTCGAGTATGAGATTCATTGAAAGGAGTTTGATGCCCAATTTGCCTGTAGCTGGAATCAGCTTATTTTCAGTTGCACCTGCCCTCCCATCAACTCCAAGCACCTTCGCCATGCTCGGGCCTGTAATGTCTGCATCAAGCACGCCAACGCTGAAGCCCAGTTTGGAGAGCTCAGTAGCAAGCAGTCCAGTCACAAGAGACTTCCCGACGCCGCCTTTTCCTGAGACAATACCCACCACATACTGTATATCCATCTTGCCATATCTGTAGATCCCTGGCGCCACCTCCCTGGCACCCGGTGGCATTGTGCTCTCCCTTCTCCTTTTCAGCTCCTGCGCAAGTTTCTGCTGTTCCTCCTTTGACATCACATCAAGTTTGACCTCAACCTCCCTTATGCCAGGTGTTGAGGAGAGTATTTTCCTTACATCAGATTCTATTGTTTTCTGTAGCGGACATCCCTTAACTGTCAGAGCTATCTCAACGGAAACGCGCCCTTCCTGAATAGAAACATCCCTAACCATATTGAGCTCGACGATACTCAGTCCTATCTCTGGGTCCCTGACAGGTTTCAGCGCTTCGATTATCCTCTCTCTTGTAATTTCAGCCGCGGATATCACCTACACTCTCGCTAACTCGTACTTCTGATGTATATTTCAGTTTACTGTTTAGATATCTATGTAACTGAGAGCAATTTTCTGCAGTACTGCCTTTTCCGCCTCTTTAACGTCGCATCTTATGCCAAGTAATTCCATTTCTTTCAGCTTTTCAGCCGTGATTTCGATAACAGTGTCGTCTCTTACGAGTCCGACCGATGAGAGCTGTTCATCCAGCTCCTCATCCCCAATGGATGGATGTATCAGCAGTGCAATCTCCTTCTGTCCATTGACACCCAGGAGCTCAATGGCCTTTGATATCTGTCTGTTGAATGAAGCAAAAAGCAGAGCCTCTGTCATCAGATTGCTGGACCTGTTCCTTTCCTGTCTGAATGCACGTTCAGCATGGAGGTAGGATGAAATCAAATGAGCTCTTCCAAATATCCTATCAGCCCTCATGGGCTGAACCTGATACCTGTCAGACCATCTCTCCATTATTTTCTTGCCATCGCTTTCGTATTTAGATACAGCACCGGCAATGGCATAGGAGCCTTTAGAACCATTCATATCTATTCCGCTCTTCAGACTTCACTGTTCTTATTCTACCCTGGCACTGTTTTATGATTGAGATTGCTATCTCCTTTCCAATGCCTGGCACCTTTTTCAGCTCTTCAACGTCTGCATCTCTAAGATCCATTCTGCTTCTGTAACCGTGCAGGAAAAGCATCTTCGCCCTTTTCCTCCCAATCCCTTTCAGCGATGCAAGATCGAGCAGCCTCTCACTCACTCCTTTCTCCATCCTCATTGCAAGCCTCTCAATGCTCTCTGTATATTCATTGTTCAGCAGTGCTGCGAGCTCTTTTGTCGAATTTATCAGCCATCTGGCGCTTTCACATTTTTCCCTGAGATCGCCTGGATATATGTTGTATCTTTCAAGAATCTTTTCCTCATCCTCCTCGGATATCCAGTCGAGCAATATCATCGCAGTCTTCAGCTCCGATAGATAACGCTCTGGATCCTCAGCGTCTTCAAGTCTGAAAATGAGCTCCTTTCGTCTTGCATCAGCTATATCCACATACTCTTCAATTTCTGACTGTGAAATGAAGACTGGCATTAAATCCGGGGTTGAACACACAGCATGGAGCAGACCCAGTACTGCCTCAGGCACATACAGTGCAAGCGCCTTCCTGAGTATTATGGCACTTTCAGGGTCAAGATACAGATCTGAGACCCTTCTGCCGAAAAGGGTCGCTCTGTATGTTCCTCCCTCTTCCACTATCATATGCTCTCTCTGCAGAAAATCCAGGGCTTTCCTGATCGAGAGCTCTATCTCCTCCCTGCTCAGCTGCATGCTGCAGAATGTTGAATTGAAGAAAGAAGTGAGTTCCTCTTCAGTCTGGCAGAGCCTTGAGGCTATTGAAGACAGCACATGTGTTCTGATTGCACGCTCGTTGCCTATTTGCGAAAATACAGATTCAGTCTCCCCAAGCAGGTACTCGTCAAGGATCAGTTCTGCCATCTCTCTGTTCCTCGCAAATATTATGGCCTCCCCCTCTCTGTCGTATTTCGGCCTCCCCGCCCTGCCGCACATCTGTCTGATCTCCATCACTGGAATGAAGGACATACCTGCGTTTCCGCTGTATCTGTGTATATCCCTCACTATCACAGTCCTCGCAGGCAGATTAATGCCTGCAGCGAGCGTCGGTGTCGCAAAGAGGCATTTAATCTTCCCCTCCTTGAACATACGCTCTATGAACCCCCTCTGTGAGGCTGTGAGCCCTGCATGATGAAATGCAACACCACATTCGACGCAACTGTTAATCTTCTCGCTCAGCTGACTGGCCTCTTCAACATCCTCCTCCAGCCTCTCATGCAATTCGCCTGTGATTTCGCGCATCCTTGCCCTGTATTTCATGGCTGCGTTTTCAGCACCCTTCCTTGTATTTACAAAGACAAGTACCTGACCCCCACCCAGCACAGACCTCTTTATCAGTGCCCAAAGCTCGTCCTCGTCTTCATCCACAGTCACAATGCTGTTGTCTGTGAAGAAAACTGTGCCATCACAGTAAACACCCTGTTTTAAAGGCACAGGCCTCCAGTCTGAATGAATGTGAACCGCATCGAGCCATTTTGCAATCTCTGCAGAATTCTTTATGGTCGCGCTCAGTGCAACTATCTGTATGCCAGGATTTAGCTTCCTGAGTTTGGAGATCACCATCTCCACTGTCGGACCTCTGGAAGGGTCGTTGATAAGATGCACCTCATCGACAACAAGCGTTGAGATGCTCCTTATCCAAGCTGCATTGTGGCGAAGCAGAGAATCTGCCTTTTCGCATGTTGCTATGATTACATCTTTATTGGCAAGTGTTTCGCCGCTTTTGTCGTAATCCCCTGTCGACAAGGCGAGCCTCATTCCAGCTTTCTCAAATACCTTTAGTTCCTGGTATTTCTCATTTGCAAGCGCCTTCAATGGAACCACATAGAGCCCCTTATTCCTCTGCCTGAATGCCCTGAGAAGCGCAATGTATCCAATGAGCGATTTGCCACTTGCAGTCGGAATTGAGGCAACAACATTTTTTCCTGCCAGTACCTCTGGAATGGCAGTACATTGCGTGGGATAAAGCTTAGTGATGCCGCTTTCTGAAAGAATCGAAAGAAGTTCAGCATCAAGTTCAAGCTCATCCACACGCATGTTATGTCACTGCATTCGGGCCATACATCAAACTTACCTTTAGAGATCAGCCCAAAAAACTTATTTAGCTATGCGTTCTACAAATCTTGAAGGCTGAATCTAATTGTCCGGAGAAGTTGAAAATAAGGAAACCGTGGAGCAGGATGAGCTCCCGGACGTTGATACCTGGATACAATCTCAGAATTTCTCAGATACCTCTGAGATAAGTATCCCTCCCAGGCTTTCTGACCAGGTGATAGGTCAGGATGAAGCTGTCAGGGTTGTCAGGAAGGCAGCCGAGCAGAAGAGGCATGTCATGCTTATAGGTGAGCCTGGAACAGGGAAGTCCATGCTTGCCCGTTCCATGGTTGAATTCCTTCCAAAGGGAGAGCTTCAGGATGTTATAGCATATCATAATCCTGATGACCCCAATGAGCCCAAGATAAGGGTTGTACCTGCTGGCAAGGGAAGGGAGATTGTCAATGCGCAGAAGGCAGAGGTGATGCAGAGAAGACAGCAGAAGGCATCAGTCTACTGGATGCTTGTGATAATGATAGTGATTGCCTCCATTGCTATCTTCATAGTGCAGCATGATGCCTCGATACTGCTCGTTGGTATAATCGGTGCAGTGCTGATATATTTTCTGATGCGCTATGCTGGACAGCGCCAGGAAAACATGATGATACCAAAGCTGCTCATCAGCCACAGCCCTGATGAGATGCCTCCGTTTATAGATGCGACAGGTGCACACGCCGGCGCACTGCTTGGCGATGTGAAGCACGACCCGTTCCAGAGTGGCGGACTTGAGACGCCTGCCCATGAACGCCTGGAAGTTGGGGCAATACACAAGGCAAACAAAGGCGTTCTTTTCATAGATGAAATAAATCTGCTAAGAATAGAATCGCAGCAGGCGCTTCTCACTGCAATGCAGGAGGGAAAGTTTCCCATCCTCGGGCAGAGCGAGAGAAGCTCAGGTGCAATGGTCAAGAGCGAACCTGTGCCCTGCGATTTCATACTAGTTGCTGCCGGGAATCTCGATGCGCTACAGGGAATGCATCCTGCGCTTCGTTCCAGAATCAGGGGATATGGTTATGAGATATATATGAACACAACAATGCCAGACACGAATCTCAACAGGCAGAAGCTCGTGCGGTTCGTAGCGCAGGAGGTTGTCAAGGATAGGAAGATACCCCATTTTGATAAGTTTGCAGTGGCAGAAGTTATAAAGGAAGCACAGCGCAGGGCAGGAAGAAAGGGGCGCCTGACACTTCGTCTCAGGGAGCTGGGTGGACTTGTCAGGGTGGCAGGCGATATTGCAAGGGAAGAGGGTGCCACACTCGTAACAAGGGATCATGTTGTTACCGCAAAGCGCATTGCTAAATCGCTCGAACAGCAGGTAGCTGACAGGTATATTCAGAGGAGAAAGGAGTATAGAACGATAGCCACTGGAGGCTATCTCATAGGAACTGTTAACGGGCTCGCTGCACTGGGAGCAGATACTGGCATGTCTGAATATTCGGGCATAGTCCTTCCCATAGTTGCTGAGGTAACCCCTGCTCAGACAAAATCCGGGGGCAGGGTTATTGCAACAGGCAAGCTAGGCGATATCGCTAAAGAGGCTGTGGATAATGTTTCCGCAATAATCAAGAAGTATTCTGGTGAGGATATAAGCAGCCACGACATACATATACAGTTCATAGGAACCTATGAGGGGGTCGAGGGGGACAGCGCCTCTATTTCAATAGCTACTGCAGTCATCAGTGCGCTCGAAAATATACCAGTGGATCAGACCATTGCCATGACAGGAAGCCTGAGTGTCAGGGGGGACGTACTGCCTGTTGGAGGTGTTACTGCAAAGACTGAGGCAGCTGCAGAAACAGGCCTCAGGGAGGTAATAATTCCTGCAGACAATCTTGGCGATATAATACTGGACCCGAGGTATCAGGATAAGATCAGGATTTTTACTGTAAAAACGTTGCTTGATGTGCTCAAGGAAGCTCTAATGCCATGTGATGCTAAGGACAGACTTATTTCGAAAATGGCAAGCATCTTTTCAACACCTGCTGAGGAGCCAGAGGTCAGCCCACCTGCAACTGCGGCAAAGATTAAAGGAGGAAGACCTGTACCGAGATGAAGTCAGGTCAATATGCGGGGCCTAATTGTCGGAAGATTTCAGCCTTTCCATCTCGGGCATCTTTCAGCTGTTAAGGAAATACTCCAGCAATGCGATCAGGTTGTCATAGCAATAGGAAGCGCACAATATTCCCATACAAAGGAGAATCCATTCACCGCATCTGAGCGCTATGAGATGATACACCGGACATGTGAATATGAAGGCATTTCTGATAGAGCGCTGATAGTACCTGTGACAGACATCAACCAGAACGCGCTCTGGGTTGCACATGTGCGCGCCACTGTGCCTGAATTCAGGGTGATATATACCAATAACCCGCTCACCATGAGGCTCTTCGGGGAAGCGGGATATGAGGTAAGGCAGACACGCATGTACAGCAGAGAAAGATATTGCGGCTCTTTAATCAGGGAACAGATGATAAACGGCGGCCACTGGGAACAGAATGTGCCAGAGGTTGTTGTTGAGAGGATAAGAGAGATCAGAGGCGTCGAGCGTATAAGGGCGATATTCAATCTGAGCAAAGACATCAGTCAGTAGTTCAGCTGCCATTATCCGAGATCTTTCTGTTGTATGCTTTTGCTATATCCTCCATTGTAACTATGCCATGAACCTTTCCATCTTCGGCAACAGCAACTATGTTGGCGCCCTTTTCAACAAGAAGATTGAATGCTGCATGAAGCGACTTATTCGGCTCTATTGAAGGCACGTTCTTCAGACATATCTCATCAAGCTCAGCTGTCTGTGGTGAATTCAAAAGCATCTCCTTTGTCACAAAACCCTCGACAGCCCCATTTGCAGTGACCACTATTCCCTTTCCACCTATCTGCTCCAGTAATCTTTTGGCCCCTGCGACAGTTGTGTCGTAGCTCGCACTGATGACATTTCTTTCCAGCGCCTCTGACACCTGTATATAGTCCATTAGCGGGCGCTCATATTCAGACTGATGAGCCGGTGAGTGGGCCCTGTCGAGAACCTGGGAGCTGTAGATGGAATATTTGGTACCTGAAATGAAGTAGGAGACAACCGTGGCAAGCATCAGTGGGAGGAAAAGCGCATATCCACCTGTCATCTCCGTACCCATTATCATGATAGATATGGGTGCCTTTGTAACGCTGCCAGTGAACGAAATCATGGATACTATCACCACGTCAGCTATCGAAAGATAGGGGAAGAGTGTGTGGAAGAGTATGAACATAACAGCACCTGTGAAGCTTCCTATCACAATTCCAGGGGCATAGACGCCTCCTGAGCCTCCAGAACCTATGGAAAGGGAGGTGCATACGATCTTGAGTAGAATCAGGATGGCTATTACAACCAGAGGCGGAAGGGCGAGCTCACTGAACACACTGAGCTTCCCGCTCAGCAAAAGCTGCACCCATCCGTAGCCAAGACCAAGCACCTGAGGAAACTCTATCCCCGCTATGCCAACAAGCAATCCACCCAGTGCTGGCCTGACAAACCGTGGAAGCCTCTTCAGTCTTTGAAATCTGCTTTTTATGCCATAGAATGTCATTACGTAGAGAATGCCCAGAAGACCTGTTACTGCACCTATTATGGTGTAGAGTATGAGCGCCTCGGGATGGTAAAAGCCTACAGGCACATTTGAAATGGTGAAGAGGGGCCTGTAATTGAAGAAATAACCGAATATCGAATAGCCAGTGACAGATGCAATTATTGAGGGAATGAGCGCCTCAACTTCAAAGTCTCTGCGATAAAGCACCTCTGTACTCAGGAGCGCACCCCCAAGAGGTGCCATAAATATGCTGCCTATCCCCGCCCCGATACCTGCTGCGAGTGCAGTCCTTCTGTCCTTTTCATCCATCTTGAACAGGTCAGCAATCATGGAGCCAAAGCCTGAGGCAATCTGCGCCACAGGCCCTTCCCTCCCAGCGCTGCCACCCGAGCCAATTGTTACGGCTGAAGCAAGTAGCTTGATGGGCGGTATTCTTCTCCTGATGATGCCCTTTCTGAAGTGGAATGCCTCTATAGCCGCATCTGTTCCATGCCCCTCCGCTTCTGGTGCAAGTCCATAGACCAGCACACCCGAAACCAGGCCTCCCAGCGTCGTTGAAACAGGTATCAGATACATGCCAAACGGCGTGGAAGGGAATCTTATGGAAGGGATGGCCACACCTGTGGGAGGTGGAAGGAAGCCAGAAATGCCAAAAAGCATCGTGTTTGTGAAGAAATCGATTGCAATGTACAGCAGCAGCGAACCAAGTCCAGCCACCACACCTATCAGGGAGCCAATGACGATCCATTTTCTGATATATCCAGCCACTACCCAGTCTCTTGTCCTGACAAGCTCATGCATGATGCGAGAAACAAAACGACCAGGCATCCCTTCTCACTTTAAACTTACTTCAGCTTTTCTTCAATGGATGTATTTGATATAAGCATATTTCTGTGAGAAATTATTTGACTTCCACATTGCTGTCCGCTGCCAGAGGAGGCAATTTGATTTGAGAATAAGAGGAAGAATTGATGGACACATGCACTCAAATCTGATAACACACTGGTCCCCTGACAGGGAGCCAGTATTGAGGCTCAGCGACGGACAGGCTGCAACGCTGCTGATACCCGAAGCTTCAACAGATCAGATAAATAGAAAGAGCAAAGCTTCTGATATTGCAAAACTAAATCATGAACTCACAGATGCAGCCGTGGGTCCGATATTTATCGAAGACGCGATGCCCGGTGATATACTCAGGGTTGATGTCCTTGAAATACGATGCGGGCGATGGGGGTGGAGTGGCATAATACCAGGTTTTGGACTTCTGAGTGATTTATTCCCTGAACCGCGTCTCTATCACTGGTCCATAAGAAATGGTATAGTATCTCCACGAGGTGATGAGTTTCTTCCTGGTCTCAGACTGCATGCCAGACCATTCATAGGTATCATGGGTGTTGCTCCTGCAGAGAAGAGCAGCAGTTATGGAATGATACCTCCACAGTACTTTGGAGGTAACATGGACAACAGAAGAATCACCGAGGGCTCCTCTGTCTATTTCAGAGTCAATGTGCGCGGTGCAGGGCTCTGCATTGCGGATACGCATGCAATACAGGGGGATGGAGAGGTCTGTGGCACCGCAGTTGAAACACCCTCCAGGACGACAGTCAGGGTACGTGTCTTCTCAGGCAAATCGCTGGAAACACCCGCAGTGGTTCACAGGGAAGGCAAACGTGCAGCGAACTGCTTCTCAACCTGCGGCATCGCTCCTGATATTATGGAAGCTTCTAGAAAGGCTGTAATTTCAATGATAAATTTTCTTTCTGAAAGAGGCATCGATAGATATGAAGCATATGTGCTCTGTTCGGTTGCATGCGACCTCAGCATATGCGAGATAGTTGATGCCCCTAACTGGAATGTTGCATGCACAATTGACATGCAGTTGCTCAAACAGTTAGGTGTTTTCATCTAAATGCATTCGTTTCTGAGCAGCGAGACGCATGTTTCAATATCAGACTGAAGGGGCCTGTCCTCTTTCAGCGGAGGCACTGAAGCTCTTATATTTTTCAACGCCTGTTTTACCCTGTATGATGGCCTCTGCCCTGAAAGCTCGAGTGCCTGGGATGCCACAAGCGCCTCAATTGCTGCTTCATGAAACGCGAGATCTGTCATCCGTTTAAGTTTTAGAGAGGCATAGGCCCCCATGCTCACAAAATCCTCCTGATTTGCGGATGTGGGCACAGAATGCGAGCTCGCAGGGTGCGAAAGCACATTCCCTTCCCCGACCAGTGAGGCTGCAGTGTACTGTGCTATCATGTACCCTGAATCCAGTCCCGGGTTTGCAGCCAGGAAGGGGCTCAATCCGCTGAGCTTTGAATCAAGGAGACGTGCAATCCTCCTTTCTGTGTAAGAAATGAAAACCTGAAGTGGAATGCAGAGGGCATCGAGTGCAACAGCCACAGGTTCCCCATGGAAGTTCCCAGCCGATATTATATCTCCGTTGCTGAAGACGATTGGATTATCGTTTGTAGAATTCATCTCCCTCACAATCACCTCTTCTGCGTAAGACATCATTTCAAGAAGAGGTCCAACAATCTGTGGATAACATCTGAGTGTATAGGCATCCTGCAACCTGTTTCTTCCTTTCTTTTTCCATCCTCTGCATGACTTTCTCACAAGCTCCGCAACAGCTGCACTTCCCCTGTGATTTCTGAGATCAAAGATCCTGCTGTCAAAAGCATCCAGATTTCCATCAAGTGCCTGGAGGGAGATTGAGAAGATAACAGCAGATTGAGGAATCAGCTTTTTAAGTTCGATGAGGCTCAGCGCTCCTATTGATGTCATGAGCTGTGTTCCGTTGATAAGAGCAAGGCCCTCCTTTTCATGGAGCTCGAGTGGTTTCAGCTTCGCAGCTCTCAGTGCGCTTTCGCCATCCATTATTTCTCCCCTGAACTCAGCCTCCCCTTCACCAACAATTACAAGGGCCATGTGAGCAAGAGGTGCCAGATCTCCACTTGCCCCAACAGAACCTCTTGAAGGGATTACTGGATTAACTCCACGATTGAGCATTTCCACCATCAGTTCTACCAGTTCTGGCCTGACACCTGAATGCGCCTTCAGAAGCGTATTTATGCGCAGAAGCATCATGCCTCTGACCTCTTCTGTGCTAAGCGGGTCGCCTATCCCTGCGGCAGTGCTTCTGACGAGATTCAGCTGAAGCCGTCTTGCTTCCTCCATACCTATGATTCTATCCTGAAGTTCTCCGAAACCTGTGTTGACACCGTAAATTCTTCTGCCATCACCGATTGCCTTTTCTATCACCTTTCTGTTCTCTGAAACACGCTTTATTGCATCTCTGGAAATGGTTATCTTCTCGCCAAATGACACTATTCTCCGGAATTTTTCAAGTGTCAGGGAACTGCCATCCAGTTTGATGATACTATGGCCTGCCAAAATAACCACTGGAAGGCATAACAGCAGGCCGGATTAATAAAAATGTCAGCTAATTTGAAACCAGATAGCGCAAGGATCCATTCTGCATTCAGACAGGTCTGAACTTATAACCATAGCGTATTATTCCAGAATTTCCTTCTTCACCCAGTTTTCGTAGAGTGGCCTCGACCCTCATCCCTATACTCACCTTTTCAGGATCGCAGTCCACAAGCTGTGCAGTAAGTTTCACACCCTCATCCATTTCAACCATTGCCATGATATAGGGCTTCATAAGAGCAAAATCCGGCATCGCTTCATGCACTATTGTGTACGAATACACTTTCCCCTTCCCAGAAAGCTTGTAGCTCTTCATCTTTCCAAGGCTCTTCCTTCTGCACTTTGGACATATTGCCCTGGGAGGAAAGTATACAGTGTTGCAGTTCTCACATCTCATTCCCACAAGGTTGTATCTGCTCGGATTCTCTCTCCAGTATCTAGGATTCGACATGCTACACTCTCCTGAATATGTGTACTACTGCAGTCCCTCCTGTCCCCCCTACATTCAGCGTGAGACCGTATTCAGCATCTGACACCTGTCTCCTATCTGCCTCCCCTCTCAGCTGACGCACTATCTCCACTGCCTGTGCCACCCCGGTTGCACCCATTGGATCTCCTCTAGCCTTCAGGCCGCCTGAAGTATTCACTGACACAACGCCATTTATCTCTGTCATTCCCTCAAGCGTTGCAGGCCCTCCCTTTCCCTTTTCGAAGAAACCGAGATCCTCTATGTTCATTATCTCTCCGATGGAATAGGCATCGTGAACCTCTGCCACATCTATATCCTTCGGCTCTATTCCTGCCCTCTTGTAAGCCCTTCTGGAAGCATGCACAACTGCATCAAGACGCGTGAGAGATTCTCTATGATGCAGTGCAAGTGTGTCTGTGGCGGCAAAGGAGGAGACAATCTCAACTGGTTTGTCAGTAAATTTCTTTGCAATTTCCATCGGTGCAAGTATCAGTGCAGCAGCGCCATCTGATATGGGAGCACAATCAAACAGACCAAGAGGGTCAGCAACCATCGGTGATTTGATCACTGTATCCATTGTGATTGCCTTCTGGTACTGAGCCACAGGGTTTAATGACCCATTCTTGTGGTTCTTAACAACAGCACTCGCAATCTGTTCCCTTGTGGTGCCGTATTCATACATGTGCCTCCTCGCCATCATTGCATATAGGCTTGCCATAGTTGCACCTGAAATGCCTTCCCATTGCTGGTCCCCCGCTGTCATCTGTATGGCTGGAATTTCATCGTCAGCAACATCTGTCATTTTTTCTGCTCCAGCAACCATGACGATATCATGCATCCCGGACGCGACTGCAATGTACCCCTCATGCAGTGCCATGCCTCCTGATGCATTGGCAGCCTCTATTCTAACAGCTGGTAAATGGAGTGGTGCAAGTCCAGAATAATCTGCTACTAGCGCACCAAGGTGCTCCTGATCTATAAGGCTGCCTGAGGACATATTTCCTATGTAGAGCGCCTCTATCTGCTCACCAGCAATATTCGCATCCCCCACCGCACTGAGCCCTGCCTGCATGCCTATGTCCCTGAGCGAATGTTCCCAGAGCTCTCCGAACCTTGTATCGCCTATGCCTATTACTGCAACTGCCCTCATCTCTATTCCTTCATCAGTATTTTTCCCTTGAACTTTGCATATCTTCCATAATCAAGCAGCTCCGATCTTTCCACATACTCCTTGACGGTGGGTGCCGCCTTCCTGTTGAAATTTGACATCTCTTCCGTGACTGTGATATCAAAGCCATCGCTCCCAGCCCCAGAACCGAAGGCAACAGCAAGTATCCTCTGTCCAGGCTTTGCAATATCCAGAATTGCTGCAAGCCCTATCATCATAGAAGCAGAGTAGGTATTACCAATGAAAGGGGTCATTAGACCTGTCTCGTACTGCTTCTTTTCAAAGCCAAGCTGCTGTGCAACCCTTGTGGGGAACTTCCCATTTGGCTGATGGAATACAGCAAAATCGTAGTCCTCCGGTTTTGTGCCCTGGAGCTTCATCAGCTCCTTAGCGCATGTCATGACATGCCTGAAGTACGCTGGTTCCCCTGTGAATCTCCCTCCATGGCTAGGATATGGCTGTCCTTCCCTTCTCCAGAAGTCAGGCGTATCTGATGTATACGAAAATGTGTTGTTTATCTTCGCAATGATCTTCTCTCCTCCAATTATGAAGGCTGCTCCGCCAGCGGAAGCAGAATATTCCAGCGCATCCCCTGGAGCCCCCTGAGAAGTGTCAGCACCTATTGCAAGTGCAAGCTTGACCATATCTGAAGCAACAAGCCCCATGCTTGTTTGCACTGCCGCAGTTCCAGCCTTGCATGCAAATTCGTAATCTGCGACAGTGATAAAATGGGAAGCACCTATGGCCTCCGCGACCACCGTCCCGGAGGGTTTTACAGCATATGGATTAGATTCGCTTCCAACATATACCGCTCCTATGTCCTCCGGATCAATGTTTCCCCGTTTGATTGCATTCCTGGCAGCTTCCACAGATATTGTTATTACATCCTCATCAGGGTAGGGGACAGATTTGCTGTAAATCATCAGGCCATTCTTCATTGCATTTCCATCCTCTCCCCATATCCTCGCTATTTCCTCCGGAAGTATCCTGAAGCGAGGCACATATGCACCGTAGCTAACTATACCAACATTCCTTTCCCTGCTTCCAACCAACATTTCAATCAGCCCCGAGCCTTTCGAGCGCAACAATCATGCGCTCTATACCCATTCTTGTCACCAGGAGGGGTATCCTCTCCAGTCTTGACAGGTGCACCGCAAGTTCATCTATGTTCTCTGGATCATGGTAAACAACCACGGAGGGCTTCATTGGATGTGCCCTCACTGCAATCATTGGTGATCTTCCGAATTTAACCCTTGTGAATATAAGAGCTCTCTGGCTGCTCCATCCAAATACCTTCAGAAAATCTGAGGCGCCGAGAGAGGTTATTGCCTTTATGCTGTCAAGCACTGTATAACCGTGTATGTCCCTGCCAGCCTCGTCTATGCCAGAGATGTTTTCCGCTTCAATCGCCTGTATGAGTTCTTTCAAACTCACTGATCTGGAATATTCCTTTATGGAGAGAAGATAGTCTCCTTTTGCGGTGTCAAATCTATTCAATACCTTCCCCCCGTTTCTGAGATCAAGCGAAATGAGAGCTTCGACATATCTCTTTATCATTCCAGTTCCGGGCGATTTCCTTCTTCCTGATTCATAATCGCTTATGACTGATGCAGAGACCTTCAGCTCTCTGGCAACATCCCTCTGGCTCAGCTGAAACTCTTCTCTCCACTTTCTCATGGTCCTTCCAGTTTCAGCCGAAAGCACGATTTCACCTGCTATCTTTTCCTTCAGGGCATCGTGCATGCGGTGGCCATTACACCTATCCTTATTTAATACTGACGATTTTAAGTTATTAAATTGTCGAACTCAGTTCTTCAATTTTTCTGTAAATTTCTTTCTCAGTTTCTGTACCTTCGGCTGCACCACAATTCTACAGTAAGGCTTATCTGGATGTTTTTCAAAATAATGTTGATGATATTCCTCTGCACGATAGAACGCACTGAACGGTACAACCTCTGTGACCACAGGGTCTTCAAATAGGCCTTTCTCGCTGATTTCTCTTATTAATTCATTGGCCTGTTCTTTCTGCTCATCATTGTGGTAAAGAATGATTGATCTATACTGACTTCCATGATCAGGTCCCTGCCTGTTTGGTGTGGTGGGGTCATGTATCGAAAAGAACACTTCGAGAATTTCCCTGTACGTTATCTCCTTTGGATCGTATGTTATCTGCACAACCTCTGCATGTCCTGTGGTATCAGAGCAGACCATTTCATATGTCGGATTCTCCACGAATCCTCCAGAGTAGCCACAGACGACATCCTTTACACCCTTCAATTGTGAAAAAACAGCCTCCGTGCACCAGAAGCAGCCACCTCCTAGTGTTGCTACTTCCAAATCCTTTCCGCTACCTCTTCTTTCAACCATATTTGTGCGCCTTTGACATGATAACTACAATCGTCAGATTATTTAGCTTATGCTGAGATTCACTTATATAGTAAGAGGAAAGCATTCCACAGCGGCTATGAAGCAATTTTTATCTCATCGAATATCTTCGCCTCCTGGGCACGGGTCCGTGGGGTAACTTGGTTATCCTTGTAGGTTCGGGACCTATAGATTCCGGTTCAAATCCGGACGGACCCATACCTATTCAGGGGATATAGATAAGAAAAAAACTTTTGTGATTTTTCTCACTAATATAAAAATATATCAATAACCCCCCCTCCCCCCATTCCCATACACCAGTTCACCAGAGGGCAGACCGTGGAGTGTTAATCATGTTAATCACAGTTAATCACAAAGTTAATCACTAGTTAATCACTAGTTAATCACTGTTAATCACAAAGTTAATCACAGTTAATCACAAAGTTAATCACAACCACTGGACTCTTATTAGACACTTATTAGACATAACAACACCCTCACCAACACCAGCACCAACCAGTAAGCCAGCCAACCTGGTGGAGTAGACAGTGTATTAAAGATAAGAGCGAGTACAGCTTATTGCTAGACAACAATTCTAAGCTTGTTGTGATAGATTTAATCGCTGGAGAGAGCCGTTATCTTTTTAGACGGTCAATTCATTGGATTGCAGAGTTATGATGTTATTAAATGATTGAGCCTAAGTAAGCTCTGATGCTTTATCCAATGAACAATAAACATTGTGATTTTTTGAAGTTATTTTTATGTCTTTATATAAATCCAACAGTTTTCTAACGATTTTTTGCTTTGGGTTTAAAATCTTTCCATTTCTGATAAGTGATTTTTGATAATACAACGCTTGCTGTGAAATTACATTACCAGCAACATCCTTTGGTTTAAAGGATAAAATCCAATTTTTGAAATCTTCACTCTCAACAATCTCGTGATCCTTTGTATACTCTAAATAATCAGGGTCTTCAATACCAGCAAGGTTGTTATCAAGGTTATTGGATTCTTTTCCAATATATCTTATACGATTAACAACAATGTGTTTCCTGTGTGCAATCCCTTCATCATCATAATCAAATTTGTTATCACAATGCCTCACATATGCTGTCAACACAGTTTCTAAAGTGTGCCAGTAGAGAAGTTGCTGAGATATTTGTCAAGGTTGTCAAAGCTGTTCTCAAACTTATCCTTTCTTACGATATTACCATGTTCATCAATCGTGGTGCACACAATCTCTTTAATAGAGATATCCATTCCTGTATACGTGGGGTGATCACCTC
>Ga0080006_1144303_pt1 | contig 39064 bp, 32 predicted proteins | sample RS3BMetagenome_FD_69209 | JGI IMG/M metagenome (GOLD analysis project Ga0080006, IMG submission 69209) | Ferric oxide microbial mat and aquatic microbial communities from Rainbow Spring, Yellowstone National Park, USA - RS3B (SPADES... ...
GGCCGCTTGCCGTCGGGATGGGGCAGGCGGGCGGGCAACGGTGCGCCGGCCGGTGTAGTGAAATGGCCGAGCACGGTCCAGTATTCCCGCGCCCGGAAGCTCTCGATCTCCGACTCGCGCTCGCAGATCAGCCGCAGGGCCACCGACTGCACGCGCCCCGCCGAACGGCTGCCGGGCAGCTTGCGCCACAGCACCGGCGAGAGGGTGAAGCCCACCAGGTAGTCGAGCGCGCGGCGCGCCAGGTAGGCCTCGATCAGCGGCTGGTCGAGGTCGCGCGGCCGGCCCATGGCGGTGCGGATGGCGCTCTTGGTGATCTCGTTGAACGTCACGCGCTGCACGTCGACGCCGCGCAGGAGGTTGCGCTCCTCCAGCATGGCACGCACGTGCCAGGAGATCGCCTCGCCCTCGCGGTCGGGGTCGGTGGCGAGATAGAGCCGCTTCGCACCCCGCAACGCCTTGGCGATGGTGGCGATCTGCCGCGAGCCGCGCTCGTCGGCCTGCCAGTCCATGGCGAAGTTCTCGTCCGGTCGGACGCTGCCGTCCTTGGGCGGAAGGTCGCGGACGTGACCGAAGGACGCCAGAACGGTGTAGCCGTCGCCCAGGTACTTGTTGATGGTTTTCGCCTTCGCCGGCGATTCGACCACGACGACGTCGGTCATTGCGTCTCCGAACGATACAACGTCCGCTGATGGACGTGTTCAGCCCGTCCCGCAAGCCCCTATGGGGACGCGTCGGGACAACCGGCCAGGAGGCTGACCCGGTTGCCGGGCAGGGCTTCAACCTGACCGGCGAGTTCGAGTTCAGTCAACGCCGCGAGCACGGCGGCGGTCGAGAACTGGCAGCGGCGCAACAGATCGTCAACCGGCACCGCCACCGGGCCGAGCAGTTCGAGCAGCCGGACCCGCGCCCCGGCCGTGGCCGGATCATCCTCGTCCGGCGCCCCAAATGCGAAGGGCTCGGCCGGTTCGGCGAAGCCGTCCGCCCCCAGCCTCGGCAGGCTTTCGGGCAGTCCGGCGCGGATGTCGGCTGCACTTTCGACCAGGATGGCGCCCTGCCGGAGGAGGTTGTTGGCACCCCGCGAGCGGGGGTCGAGCGGCGAGCCGGGAACCGCGAACAGCTCGCGCCCGTAGGTCTGGGCGAACTCGGCGGTGATCAGGCTGCCCGATTTCGGCGCCGCCTCGACCACCACGCAGCCCAGCGACAGCCCGGCGATGATCCGGTTGCGCTGCGGGAAGTGCCAGCGGCCCGGCACGGTGCCGAGCGGCGCCTCGGCCACCACCGCGCCATGCTCGGCGATGCGGGCCTGCAGCCCGGCATGCTCGGGCGGGTAGGGCTGGTCGAGGCCGCCGGCGATGCAGGCGATCGTGCGGCCGAGATGGATCGCCCCTTCGTGGGCGGCGGCGTCGATGCCGCGGGCCAGGCCGGAGACCACCGCCAGCCGGTCGGCGGCCGCGCCGACGCCGAGTTCGGCCGCCAGCATCTCTGCCATGCGCAGGCCGTTGGACGAGGCGTTGCGGGCGCCGACCATGGCCACCGACCGGGCCTGCAGCAGCCGCGCGTCGCCGAGCACGGCGATGGCGGCCGGCGCGTCCTCGAGCTGGGCGAGCAGGGGCGGGTAGGCGGCCTCGCCCAGGATCAGCATGCGCCCGCCGAGCCGGCCCACCCCGTCCAGCTCGGCCTCGATCGCGGCAGGCTCGGGGATGCGCGGCGCCCGGTCGCGGCCGGCGCGGCGTGCCAGCCCGGGCAGCGCCTCGAGGGCGGCACTCGCCGAGCCGAAGCGGCGGATCAGCCGCCGGTAGCTGGCCGATCCGACCCCCTCGCTGCGGATCAGGCGCAGGCAGGCGAGCCGGGCGGCCTCGCCGCTCACCGTCCGCGCCCGATCCTGGGTTCGGTGCCGGCGAGCAGGCGGGCGATGTTGGCCTGGTGGCGCAGCAGCACCAGCAGGCAGACCAGCAGCCCGGCCCAGGGAATCGGCGAGGCGAACGGCGAGGGGATCGGGGAGGGCAGGGCAGCTTGTATGGCGGGCGTCACCCGGTGCGACAGCGGAGCCAGCGCGAACAGCATCAGCGGCAGCGTGACCGCGGCCCCGATGCCGCCCGCCGACGAGATCCGGGTCAGCCGCGCCAGCCCGAGCCACAACAGGCAGCAGGCGAGCCCCGCCCGCCAGTCCAGGGCGAGCGCGATGCCGAGCATCGTCGCCACGCCCTTGCCGCCGCGGAAGCCCAGCCAGACGGGAAAGCAGTGCCCCAGTGCCGCACCGACCGCGCCGATGGCAGCACCCGGCGGCCCCGGCAGCAGCAGCAGCCCGACCCAGACCGCAACCGCCCCCTTCAGCCCGTCGAGCAGCAGGGTCGCGGCGGCCAGCCCCCGCCTGCCGGTGCGCAGCACGTTGGTCGCACCGATATTGCCCGAGCCGATGGCCCGGATGTCGCCCAGCCCCGCCGCCCTGGTGAGCAGCAGGCCGAAGGGCACGCTGCCGATCAGGTAGCAGGCCAGCCCCGCCAGCAGGGGAGCGTCGCTCATCCCCATACGCGCCGCCCGGCCTTCCAGGTGCCGAGGACCCGTCCCTCCAGCGCCCGTCCGTCGAACGGCGTGTTCTGGGCGCGCCCGGGCAGGCTGCCGGACTGCACGCGCCAGCTTCGCTCGAGGTCGAACAGGCAGAGATCGGCCGGCAGCCCGCGCGCCAGCCGTCCGCTCTCCAGGCCGAGCAGCCTGGCCGGCCGGCTGGTCAGCAGGCCGAGGGCCGCGATCAGCGGCAGCTCGCCCGCATGCACCCGGGCAAGCGTCACCGCCAGCAGCGTGGCCAGCCCGACACCGCCGCTCGCCGCCTGGGCGAACGGCAGCCGCTTGTCGTCGGCGTCGCGCGGCATGTGGTCGGAGGCCACCGCATCAATCGTCCCGTCGGCCAGCGCCGCCGCCACCGCCAGCCGGTCAGCCTCGGGGCGCAGCGGCGGGGAGAGCTTGGCGAAGGTGCGGAAGTCGCCGATCGCGGTCTCGTTGAGGTCGAAATAGGGCGGCGCCGTGTCGCAGCTCACCGCCAGCCCGTCCGCCTTGGCCCGCCTGATCAGGGTCAGCGCCTCGGCGGTCGAGACATGGCCGATATGCAGCGCCCCGCCGGTCAGCCTGGCCAGTGCCAGGTCGCGGGCGACCAGGATCGCCTCGGCCGCGGCCGGGATGGCGGGCAGGCCGAGGCGGGTGGCGAGCTCGCCCTCCGTGGCGCTGCCGCCGCGCGCCAGCGACGGATCCTCGGGGTGCTGGATCACCATCGCACCGAAGCCGCGCGCGTACGACAGCGCGATGCGCATCAGCCGGGTGTCGGCGATCGCCCGCGTGCCGTCGGTGAAGCCCGCCGCACCGGCTTCGCGCAGCAGCCCGAACTCGGCCAGCTCCTCGCCCCGGCAGCCGCGCGTGACCGCCCCGTAGGGCAGCACGGTGAGCGCGCCGGTCTCCTCGCCGCGTGCCCGCAGCAGGCGGACCAGCGCCGGATCGTCGATGGCCGGCGTCGTGTTGGGCAGCACGGCGATGGTGGTCACACCGCCTGCGGCGGCGGCGAGTGCCGCGGTGGCGACGGTCTCGCGATATTCGTGCCCCGGCTCGCCGATCGAGCTGCGCATGTCGACCAGCCCCGGGCACAGCACCGCACCCTCGCCGTCGATCACCACCGCCCCCTCGGGCGGCGCGTCGTCGGCCGGCAGGTCGAGATCCTCGATCAGCCCCGCGCGCACCAGCAGCCGGCCCGGCCGGTCGAGCCCGGAGGCGGGATCGAGCAGCCGCACGCGCTCGAAGAGCAGCGTCTCGCCGCCGAGCGTCGGGCGATGCGGCGCGTTCATGCCCGGCGCGCCCGCGACAGCCGGTCGAGCACCGCCATGCGCACCGCGACCCCCATCTCGACCTGCTCCTGGATCACGCTCTGCCCGTGGTCGGCCACCGCGCTGTCGATCTCGACCCCGCGGTTCATCGGCCCCGGATGCATGACCAGGGCACCCGGCCTGGCCAGGGCGAGGCGCTCGGTGTCGAGGCCGAAGAAGCGGAAATACTCGCGCTCGCTCGGCACCAGCCCGGACTCCATGCGCTCGCGCTGCAGGCGCAGCATCATCACCACGTCGACGTCGCGCAGCCCGGCCCGCATGTCATGGAACACCGTCACCCCGAGCCGTTCGATCTCCGCCGGGATCAGGGTCGGCGGTCCGATCACCCGCACCTGGCTGCCCATCGCGGTCAGCAGGTGGATGTTGGAGCGCGCGACCCGGGAGTGCGCGATGTCGCCGCAGATGGCCACCGTCAGGCCGGCCAGCCGGCCGCAGCGCCTGCGGATGGTCAGCGCGTCGAGCAGTGCCTGGGTCGGGTGCTCGTGGGTGCCGTCGCCGGCATTGATCACACTGGCCTCGACCTTGCGCGCCAGCAGGGCGGGGGCGCCCGACTGGCCGTGGCGGACGACCAGCAGGTCGGTGCGCATGGCGTTCAGGGTCGCCGCCGTGTCGAGCAGCGTCTCGCCCTTGTTCACCGAGGAGGTCGAGACCGACATGTTGATCACGTCGGCACCCAGCCGCTTGCCGGCCAGCTCGAAGCTGGTGCGGGTGCGGGTGGAATCCTCGAAGAACAGGTTGATCAGCGTGCGCCCGCGCAGCAGGTCGCGCTGGGTCTTGCGCGACCGGTTGAGCAGCACGTAGCTCTCGGCCAGGTCGAGGAACGGCTCGATGCGGCTGGGCTGCATGCCCTGCAGCGCGAGCAGGTGGATGCCTGCCTCCGCCCCGTCGCCGGCCAGCAGCCGGACGGTCTCGCTCATGCCCGCGCCGCGTCGGGGCTGCCAGGGGCGGCGGCGGGAGCGACCGCGCCGAGCCGGGCCAGCGTCTCGTCGCGCCCCAGCGCCGCCAGCGTGGCGTCGATCCCCGGGCTGGTGGTGCTGCCGGTCACCGCGGCGCGCAGCGGCTGCGCGACCTGGCCGAGCTTCAGACCCTTGTGGGCGGCGAACCGCTGCAGCGCCGCCTCGATCTCGGCAGGCCCGAAGGGCGAGACCGCGGCGAGCTCGGCGGCAAGCTCGTGCAGCATCATCCGGTTCTGCTCGCCGAGCAGCGCCTGCGCCTTGGGCTCGAAGGAGAGCGGCAGGACGCGGGCGAGAAACGCCGCGTTGTCGGCGAGTTCGACCAGGCTGCGCGCGCGCTCCTTCAAGCCCGGCATCAGGGCGAGGATGCGCGCCCGCGCCGTCTCGTCGACCACCAGCCCTGGCCGCCCGCGCAAGCGCTCCACGACCTCGCCGGTGAGCCGCGCGTCATCCGCCTGGCGCAGCCAGACGCCGTTCAGGTGCGAGAGCTTGACGTAGTCCATGCGGCTCGCCGAACGCCCCACCCCGTCGAGATCGAACAGGCGGATCTGCTCCTCGCGCGACAGGACCTCCGCGTCGCCATGCCCCCAGCCGAGGCGCAGCAGGTAGTTGCACAGCGCCTCGGGCAGGATGCCCTGCTCGCGGAACTCGACCACGCTCTGCGCGCCGTGCCGCTTGGAGAGTTTCGCCCCGTCCGGCCCGTGGATCAGCGGCAGGTGGGCAAACCGCGGCCGCTCCCAGCCCATGGCGGCATAGATCTGCGACTGGCGGAAGCTGTTGGTCAGGTGGTCGTCGCCGCGGATCACATGGCTGATCGCCATGTCGTGGTCATCGACCACCACCGCGTGCTGGTAGGTCGGCGTGCCGTCGGCGCGCAGGATGATCATGTCGTCGAGCTCGGCATTGGCGACCCGAACGGTGCCCTGCACCAGGTCGTCGACCACCGTCTCGCCGTCCTGCGGGGCGCGGATGCGGATCGTGTACGGCGCGCCCGGTGGCGCCTCCGAGGGGTCGCGGTCGCGCCAGTAGCCGTTGTAGCGTGGCGGCCGGCCCTCGGCGACCGCCTGCTCACGCATGTGTCGCAGCTCGTCCACCGTGCAGTAGCAGCGATAGGCGCGCCCGGCCTCGAGCAGCGCGTGGGCCACCTCGGCATGACGCGCCTGGCGGGTCGACTGGAACACCGCCGGCTCGTCCGGGGTCAGCCCCATCCAGGCCAGCCCGTCGAAGATCACGTCGACCGCCGCCTGCGTCGAGCGCTCGCGGTCGGTGTCCTCGATGCGCAGCAGGAAGCTGCCGCCGTGGTGGCGTGCGAACAGGAAGTTGAACAAGGCGGCCCGGGCGTTGCCGATATGCAGAAGGCCGGTCGGACTCGGCGCGAAACGGGTGCGCGGGCTCATGGCGGGCTTCCTAGCATGCGCTGGCGCGCGCGCGGAAGCGCGCGCTGGCAGGCACGCGCTCGCCTCAGGCGCCGAGCTGGCCGGCCAGCGCGCCGAAATCCGCCGCCACGAACTCCCACGCCGCCTCGGGCCGCAGATCGGTGGTCTGCGCCGGGCCATGCTCGCGCAGCCGCGGCACGAAGGCGGTGACGAAGCCGCAGGCGCGCGCGGCGGCGAGGTCGCTGTTGTGGGCGGCGACCAGGCACACGGCGCCGGGCGGCAGGTCGAGCGCCTCGGCGGTGCGCAGATAGGCCTCCCGGGTCGGCTTGTAGGCGCGTGCCACCTCCGCCCCCAGGATCGCATCCCACGCCAGCCCGCCATGCCGGGCAAGATCGATCATCAGGCTGATATTGCCGTTGGACAGCGGTGCCGTGATCAGCCTGGCGTGGATCCGCGCCAGCCCGGCCGCCGCGTCCGGCCACGGATCGAGCCGGTGCCAGGCGTGGTTGAGGCTGGCCAGTTCCGCCTCCGGCACGCCCTGCCGGTCGATGCCGAACCCGGGCAGGATGGCCTACAGGTTCTCGCGGTGCAGCACGTCCAGGCGCACGAAGGGCCGCCTGCCGCTGCGGATCGCCTCCATCGCCGGCTGGTAGCGCCCGCGCCAGGCATCGGCAAACCGCTCTGCCGCGCCCGGCTCTGCCGCGCCCGGCTCCGTCCCGCCTTGGCCGCTCACGCCCGGGCCGCCCGCGCCGTGGCGGGCCAGGAACGGGGCCGCCTCGCGCGCGATGCCGCCGCGCCAGTCGACCACCGTGCCGAACATGTCGAACACCACGGCCTTGATGTCGCTGGTTCCCATGTGCCGGCTCAGGCCTGCGTGTGGGCGCTGTCGCCGCCGGTCACGGCGAAGCTGGTGCCGCTGACCATGCGGGCCTCGTCGGAGGCGAGGAACACCACGGTGGGCGCCACATCCTCCGGCGCGATCCAGGGCACGCCGAGCGGGCTCTTGGTCTTCAGCGCCTCGCGCGCCGCCGCCTCGTCCTTCGCGGTGTCGCCGGTGGGCTGCTTGCCGCCGTCGAGCAGCGCCTGGGCGTAGCGCTCCTCGTGCCGGGTGAGCGGCGTGTCGATCAGGCCGGGGATGACGGCATTGACCGTGATGTTGTGGCTGCCCAGTTCGAGGGCTGCCGATTTCATCAGCCCGATGATGCCCCACTTGGAGGCCGAATAGGCGGCGCCGAACTTGGTGCCATGCTGGCCCTGGGTGGACGAGGTGACGATGATCCGCCCCGCGCCGCGCTTGACCAGCCAGGGCGCGAAGGCCCGCAGGGCGTTGGCCGTGCCGGTCAGGTTGACGTCGATCTGGTCGTGCCAGTCCGCGTCGCGCATCTCCAGGATCGGCCGGAAGCCCTGGATGCCGGCATTGGCGAACAGGATGTCGATGCCGCCGAAGCCTGCGGCGATCCGCTCCGCCGCCGCGCGCAGCGCCGGCAGGTCGCGCTGGTCGAGCCGGTGCGACTGCCACGAGGCGCCCGCCCCGCGCACCAGCCGTCCCGTTTCCTCGAGGTCTTCCGGGCCCGCCGGGCTGACATCGAGCGTGTCGCTGACCGGCCCGGCGATGTCGATGCCGGCGACCGACGCCCCCTCGCGCGCCATGGCCACGCAGACGGCGCGGCCGATCCCCCGGGCCGCACCCGTGATGACGGCAACCCGTCCGGCCAGCCGGCCGGCCCCCGTTGCCCCTGATCGTCCCGTCTGCACAGTGTCGGACTGTCCCATGCGCTGCACCTCCCGCTGGGCGTGGTGGTGCGCCAACGCGCCTGGCTGGCTGGCGTTGACGGGGCGTTCGAACAAAGAAAGCCGCCGCACGGTGCGGAGCCGCCGCCGCCTTAACCGGGCGGGAAGGATTTTCCCTTCTAATGCCTCAGCCGCGGTCGTCGCTGCCGGATCTGCCGGTGCGGCCCGCGTTTCTCGGCGGGGAGCATCCTTGAACTCGATCAGCACCGCCTTGCCAGCGGCCGCGCGGCCGCGCCGGCGCAAATCTGCCCCTGCCGAGGCGCCCGCCCCGACGCTCAGCCCGGCGCCCACCCTGCTGCCCGCCCCGCTACCGGTTCCGCTATCGGCGCCGCTGCCGGCCCCGCTGCCAGAGCTGATGCCGGCCACGGCGCCGACGCCCGCGGACGAGTGCGTGCTGTTGCGCGCCATGCTCGAATCCGTCGGCAAGGGTCTGGTCGGTTTCGACCGGCAGCTCCGCCTGCGCGCGTTCAACCGGCGCCTGACCGAGATCCTCAACGTCCCGGCCGGGGCGATGCACGGCGAGCGCACGCTGGCCAGGCTGCTCGAGGCGAGTGCCGCGTTGTCGCCGGCGCAGGCGTCGCAGGTGCATCAGGCCTGCCGGGACCTGGTGGAAGGCAGGCTGGATGCGGCCAACCAGGCTTTCGCCTCGGCCTGCGGCACGCGGCTGCTGACCCTGAGCCTGTGCCAGGCCGCCGACGAGCTGTGGATGGGGGCCTTCAAGGACGTGACCGCCACGCGCGTGGCCGAGGCGCAGGCGCTCGAGCAGGCGCTGAGCGATCCGCTGACCGGCCTTGCCGGGAGGCCGCGCTTCCACGAGCGTCTCGACGCGGCCTTCGGGGACAAGCGCAGTGCCGGGCGGGGGCATGCGGTGATGCTGATCGACCTCGACCGGTTCAAGGCGGTCAACGACACGCTCGGCCACCCGGTGGGCGACGCCCTGCTGCGCAAGGTCGCGGTGCGGCTGCGCGAATCGGTCCGCAGCGACGACCTGATCGCCCGCCTCGGCGGCGACGAGTTCGCCGTCCTGCTGTCGCCAGCACTGCCGCAGGACAAGCTCGCCGCGCGCGGTCGCAGGATCGTCTCCGCCCTCGGCCGGCCGTTCATGATCGACGGCCACACGGTCAGCATCGGCGCGAGTGTCGGCATCGCCGTCTCGCCCGCCGACGGCCAGGATCCGCAGACCCTGATCCGCAACGCCGATCTCGCACTCTACGCCGCCAAGACGGCCGGGCGCGGCACCTGCGCCTTCTTCGACCGCGCGATGGACGCCCGCGCCGCGGCGCGCCGCCGCCTGGAGGTCGACCTGCGCCGGGCGATCGCGCTGCGCGAGTTCGAGCTGCACTACCAGCCGCAGGTCGATCTCGAGACCTGCACCCTGTTCGGCTTCGAGGCACTGCTGCGCTGGCGCCATCCCGAGCGCGGGCTGGTGCCGCCGTCCGACTTCATCCCGCTCGCCGAGGAGATCGGCCTGATCGGCGTGATCGGCGCCTGGGCGATCCGGGCCGCCTGCCTCGACGCGGTGCGCTGGCCGGACGAGATCGGCGTCGCGGTGAACGTGTCGGCGGTGCAGTTCAAGGACGGGCCCCGCCTGCTCGGCACCATCGCCAAGGCGCTGGAACAGTCCGGCCTGCCGGGGCGGCGGCTGGAGGTCGAGATCACCGAGGGCGTGCTGCTGCAGTACAAGGACGCGGTGATCGAGGTGCTGCAGGCGCTGCGGGCGATGGGCGTGCGCGTGGCGATGGACGATTTCGGCACCGGCTATTCGACGTTGAGCCAGCTGCAGAGCTTCCCCTTCGACAAGATCAAGATCGACCGCTCGTTCATCCGCGAAAGCCACGATCCGGCCGCCCAGGGCGCGATCATCCGCGCGATCACCGCACTGGGCAGCAGCCTGGGCATGTCGACCATCGCCGAGGGCGTGGAAACCTCCGGCCAGCTGGAACGGATCCGTGCCCAGGGCTGCACCTCGGTGCAGGGCTACCTGTTCAGCCGGCCGGTCCCCTCCGACAGGGTGCGGGACGTGATCACCGAACTCGCCGCCCGACGCGCGGGGCTGGAGGTCAAGGCGGCGCTGTAGCGTTCCCGGCCATGCCCCGCCGCCCGGCCGCCTGCCGATAGGCCTGCGCGCCCCCCGCGCCGTGCGATCAGCTGCCCGCCTGCGTCATGGATGTGGCTGGACGTTTCGGTATCGGTATAAACTGCCGCCGTGACCAGCATCCCCGACGCCTTCGACGATGACGGCTTCGCAGCACCCGCCCCGAGCGGACTGCTGCCCGCCGGTCCGCGCCGAGGGGGAGGGTCGCGGCCCGGGCCGAGGCGGGCCCGGCTGCAGGCCCTGCTGCAGGCGCTGCTCCAGGCCCTGGGCCACGATCTCCGCTCCGCCGCGCCGTCGCTCGGCCGGCTGCTGCTGGTCGAGCAGGGGCGCGCGGCACTCTGGCTGCCGGTCTGCGTGGCCGCCGGCGACGCGCTCTACTTCACCAGCCGCCGCCAGCCGCCAGCCTGGCCGGCGCTGATCGCCTGCCTGCTGGGGCTGGGGCTGCTGCTGGCCGGGCGCGGCCCTGCGGGGCTGAGGCTCCTCGAGGGCTGGTCGGCGGGACTGAGACTGGCCGGCGGCGCGCTGCTCGCCGGCGTGGTCGGGTTCCTTGCCGCCGACCTCGCCACCTGGCGCGCGCCGCCATTGGCCGACCTGCCGCGCTTCGCGGTCACCGTGTCCGGGCGGGTCAGCGAGACCGAGCTGTTCGCCGACGGCAGCCGCAGGATCACCCTCGAGGCGCCGCGCCTGGGTGCCGACCTGCCACTGGCGCGCCGGCTGCGGATCCGGCTGCGGCGCGACGATGACGGGCCGGTGCTGGTCGGCCAGCAGGCGCAGGTGCGCGCCCTGCTGCGACCGCCGGCACCTCCCGCCTATCCGGGCGCGCGCGACCTGCAGCGCGAGGCGTTCTTCAACCGGCTGGCGGGATCCGGGCTGGCGCTTGGCCCGATCGTGCCGGACGCCACGCCGGTGGCAGTCGGCGGCGCGCCGAGGCTGCAGGTCCTGCGCGAGGCGATCGCCGCGCGAATCATGCGCAGCCTTCCCGGACCGCGCGGCGCGATCGCCGCGACCCTGCTCACCGGTATCAGCGCCGCCATCCCGCCCGAGGACCGGCAGGCGTTCGCCGTCTCCGGCCTCGCCCACCTGCTGGCGGTGGCCGGCCTGCATCTGGGCATCGTCATGGGGCTGACCATGGGCGTGCTGCGCATGATGCTCGCGGCCTGGGAGTACGCGGCGCTGCGCTGGCCGACCCGCCAGCTCGCGGCACTCGGCGCCCTGGGTGCGGGCTTCGTCTACATGCTGCTCACCGGCATGCACCTGCCGACGGTGCGCAGCGTGGCCATGGCCTCGCTCGCCGTGCTGGCCCTGCTGCTCGGCCGGCGCGCCGCGTCCATGCGCGGACTGGCGGTCGCCGCACTGCTGCTGCTGCTCTGCGAGCCGGCGGTGCTGCTCGAGGTCTCGTTCCAGATGAGCTTCGCGGCCGTGCTCGCGCTGATCGCCGGCTACGAGGCGCTGCGTCCCTGGCTCGCCGGGCTGCACGGCGAGGGTGGCCTGGGGCGTCGCTTCCTGCTGCATGTCGTGGGCCTGCTGCTCACCAGCCTGCTGGCCGGCGCCGCCTCGCTGCCGTTCGCCGCCTACCATTTCGGCCACATCCAGTTCTATTTCGTGCTGGCCAACCTCCTCGCCGTGCCGCTGACCGCGCTGTGGGTGCTGCCGGAGGGGCTGTTCTCGCTGGTGCTGATGCCGTTCGGCCTCGAACGCTACGCGCTGCTGCCGATGGGCTGGGGCATCGGCATCATCCTGTGGCTGGCCCGCACCGTGGCCGCGTTTCCCGCCGCCAGCGTGGCGGTGCGCGCCATGCCGCTGTGGGGTCTCGGCCTGCTGTCGTTCGGCCTGGTCTGGCTGTGCCTGCGCCGCGGTCCGCCACGCCTGCTCGGCCTGCTGCCGCTGGCACTCGGCCTGGCCACGCCGTGGGTGGTGCGGCCGCCGGACATGCTGGTCTCGAACGACGCCCGGCTGATCGCGCTGCGTGTGCCCGGTCCGGCCGGCCCGGAGCTGCTGGTCGAGCGCCAGTCCGGGGCCAGTGCCATCGACCTGGCCAACTGGACCCAGGCGCAGGCAGCCCCCGCCGTGCCGCTGGAGGCGTCCGGCGCCCCCATGGCGGCCTGCGCCGGGGGGATCTGCCGGGTTGCCGAACGCGGGCGGCTGGTTCTCCTGCTGCGCGACGCGGCCGCCGCGCGCCAGCAGCCGGCCGATTGCGGGCAGGTCGACCTGGTGGTCTCGCCGGTCCCCGCGGGTCGCTTCTGCCTCGACCGGCCGCGTATCGACCGCTTCACCGTCTGGCACAGCGGGGCGCAGGCGGTCTGGATCGGTCCCGGCCGCGTGCGCGTGGTCTCGGACGCCGACCTCCGCGGCGAGCGGCCCTGGATCCCGGTGCCGGGCCGGCGCCGGGTGCCCAACCTGCCGATGGCGCGCAGCGAGTGACGGCTGGCGCGGGCTTCACCCCGGCCCGGCGTCGTCGCCACGGCCGCGGCCTTCGGGCGCGGAAAGCTTGTCCGGGTAGCGGCACCACTGGGTGGCAGGGCAGCGCCAGCATTCGGGCTGCCGGGCGCGGCAGACATAGCGCCCGTGCAGGATCAGCCAGTGATGCGCTGGGCGCAGCATGTCGGCCGGGATCTGGCGGATGAGCTGCTCCTCGACCGCGCGCGGCGTGGCACCCGGGGCCAGGCCGGTGCGGTTGCCGAGCCGGAAGATGTGGGTGTCGACCGCCATCGTGCTTTCGCCGAACGCCACGTTCATCACCACGTTGGCCGTCTTGCGGCCCACCCCGGGCAGCGCTTCCAGCGCCGCGCGGTCGGTCGGCACCTCGCCGCCATGCAGCTCCAGCAGCAGACGGCTCAGCTTGAGCACGTTGCGCGCCTTGCCGCGCCACAGCCCGATGCTGCGGATGTGCCGGGCGATGCCCTCCTCGCCGAGCCTGACCATCGCGGCCGGGTCGGGCGCCTCGGCGAACAGGCCGACCGTCGCCTTGTTGACCGAGGCGTCGGTCGCCTGCGCCGAGAGCACGACGGCGACCAGCAGGGTGAACGGATCGATGTAGGTGAGCTCGCTCGCCGCGTCGGGATTGGCCCGGGCCAGCGCCTCGATGAAGTGGCGGGCCTGCTCGCGCGTCATCCGCCTCGCGCGCCGCGCCCCTGCACGCCGCGCCCCCGCAAGCCGCGCCCCTGCAAGCCGCGCCCCTGCAAGCCGCACCGGAGCGGGCCCGGCACCCTCCCGGGAGGGCTGTGCGGCGCGGCTGCGCCCCGCCTCGTCCTGATCCATGCCCGCTTGTGATCGGACGGCGGCCGATTGTCCATGGCCAGCGCCCGGTGGCGCCGGCAAGCTCCGGCGATGGCCTCCTGCGATCTGGTGCTGTTCGAGACCTGCATACGCGCCAACCGCTCGCTGTCGCGGCGCGGCCTGCGGCTGGTGGCCGCGCTCCTCGTGTGTCCCTCGCTCTCGATCGGCGCCCTGTTCGCCTGGCTCGGGGCCTGGCCGGTGCCCGGCTTCTGCGGCGCCGAGATCGGGCTGGCACTCCTGCTGCTCTCACGCACCGCCCGCGCGCCGCGCCCGTGGGAGCGCATCGTGCTGCGCGCGGACGAGCTCCTGGTCAGCCGCGGCCGCGGCGGCAGGGAGACCGAGCTGGTGCGGCTGGTCCCGTTCTGGACGCGGATCGAGCTCGTCGACCGCCCGGCGGCGCCGCTGCGCGTGCAGCTTGTCGGCGGCCAGGAGAGCAGCGGCCAGGAGAGCTGCGGCCAGGAGAGCGGCGTCCAGGGTGGCGGCGGCCACGGTAGCGGTGGCCGGGATAGCGGCATCCGGGGCCGCGAGGAGGTGGGTGCCCTGCTTGGCGAGGCCGAGCGGCGGGCCTTGGCGCTGCGACTTTCTGCTGCACTGCGGCAATGCAAGGGGTTTTGATTCCCCGCACCAGGTGTTCACGAGTTCTTTACCAAACATGAACTTTCACTTAAAAATACCGATCAAGAAAGATGGCTCGCTCGCGAACCGCCTGACGCTCCTTTTCCGCAGGGCAGAACGTCCATGCCGACCGACCCGACGCACGATACCGTCCCGCTGCTGCTGGTCGTCGCCGCGTGCGGCGTCGCCTGCGTGGTCGGCTATCTTGCCGCCTTCGCCCTCGGCCGCCGGGTGTTCGACGCACCGCAGCGGCCGATCATCGCCGCGGTCGACCTGGCCAAGCCGCTCGCCATCGGCCTGCTCGGCGGCCTGCTGATCCTGGCCTGCCGGGGAACCGAGGCGCCATTCTCGCAGGCCGCCTCCGAGGCCGGCGCCCGGGCTGCGGCACAGCCGCAGGCAGCCCTCGCCCTGCTGCTGTCGGTCAGCCTGATCGGGGTCTGTGCCGGCGGCTGGACCGCCCGGCCGCGCCTCCGACGGGCGGCCATCCCGACCGCCGACCTGGTCCGCCGGCTGTGCATCGCCACCGACTCGCGCGAGGACGCGACCGCCCGGGTTGCCGTGCGGCTGGCCCTCGCCGCCGGGTTCGATCCGGCCCGCGCCGCGGATCTCATGGCCGCCGCCTCGCTCTACGATGTCGGCCGGGCGGCGCTGCCGACCGCCCTGCTGCGCCGGGCCGGCCCCGCCGACGAGGCCGAGCAGCGCCAGCTGGAAGCCCACACCCGGCTCGGCTACCGGCTGCTGGCGCGCTCGCACGAGCCGATGCTCGACCTCGCAGCCGACATCGCCCTGCACCACCACGAGCGCTGGGACGGCACCGGCTATCCGGAACGCCTGGCCGGACCGGCGATCCCGCTGACCAGCCGGGCCGTGGCGCTCGCCGAGCTGTTCGACACCCTGGCGCCCGCGTCCGGCCGGGACCCCGACACGGCGGCGGCGGCCGACCTGGCGCGGCGCCTGCGCGAGCTGGCGGACGGCCGGTGCGATCCGCAGCTGGTCGAGCTGCTGCTCGCCGATCTGCCCGGCATGATCGCCGCCCACCGCGGCGGCGCCACCCGCAGCGCCCCAGGCAGCGTCACCGGCAGCGCCACCGGCAGCGCCCCAGGCAGCGCCACCGGCAGCGCCACCGGCAGCGCCACCGGCGGCGCTGGAGCGGGCGCCGAAGCGGGAGCGGGCGACGGCGAGACGGCGCTTGCCGCCAGGCGGATCGGCCTCACCTGGCTGCGCCCCGGCCGCTTCGAGCCCCAGCCGGTGCCGGTTCGCTCCCGCCGCCATCTCGCCTGAGGCCGCCGGCCCGGCTCGGGCGCGCGCCGTCTGGCGCGTGGCATCGTCCTGCGCCTTGCTGTAGAAGCGCCCCTCCCTTGTCGCCCAGCAGATGAAGGGCCGGCCGCCCGTGCCGGCGGGGACGGACGAACTTGGTCACCAGGCGAGACGCTCCGGCCGCCGGAGCCTTCGGCGACGTGCTGCGCTTCCTGCTCGGGCAGTGGCGCCGGCATCCCCGCCTGCTGGCCGCGGTGATCGGCGGCATGGCGCTGGCCACCGGTACGGACGTGATCACCCCGGTGCTCGCCGGCCAGCTGGTCGACGTGGCGGCACATCACGGCTCCCTGTCGCATGCCTTGTGGCTGCTCGCCGGCCTCAGCCTGCTCGGCGTGCTGGCCATCGCCGGCCGCCGCGCCGGCTACCTGGGCATCACCCAGCTCACCCTGCGTGTCATGAGCCGGGTGGCGGCGGAGTCGTTCTGGCGCGTCCAGCGCTTCTCGGCCGAGTGGCACGCCAACAGCTTCGCCGGCTCCACCGTGCGCCGCATCACCCGCGGCATGTGGGCGATCGACATGCTCGACGACACGCTGCTGCTGATGCTGCTGCCCGAGATGGTGGTGCTCGGCGGCACCACGCTGGTGCTGGCCGTGCGCTGGCCGGTGATGGGCCTGCTGCTCGGCGTATGCGGCCTGCTGTTCGTGCTGGTCTCCTGCCGCCTCACCTTGTTCTACGTCGCACCCGCCGCCCGCATCTCCAACCGCTGGGACACGCGCATGGGGGCCGCCCTGGCCGACGCGCTCACCTGCAACCCGGTGGTGCGCGCCTTCGGCGCCGAGAGCCGTGAGGATCTGCGCCTGGCCCGCGTCCTGCGCCGCTGGTCGGGCCGCACGGCGCGCACCTGGGTGCGCGGCACCAACAGCGGCAACGCTCAGGCAGCCGCCCTGCTGCTCCTGCGCCTGGTGGTGATCGGCGCCGCGCTGCTGCTGTGGCGGGCGGGAGATGCCGGGCCGGGCGACATCGCCTACGTGCTGACCCTGGTGTTCCTCGTGCAGGGCTACCTGCGCGACATCGGCCAGCAGGTCAGCCAGCTCCAGCGTTCGGTCAACGAGATGGAGGAACTCGTCGCCCTGTTCGACGAGCCGCCCGAGGTCGCCGACCGGCCGGACGCCGGGCCGATCAGCATCACCCGCGGCGCCGTGCGCTTCGAGCGCGTGACGTTCGGCTATGCGAGCCAGGGTGCGGCACTGTTCGAGCAGCTCTCGCTCGACATCCCCGCCGGCAGCCGCGTGGCCCTGGTCGGGCCGTCGGGGTCGGGCAAGACCACGCTCACCAAGCTGCTGCAGCGCTTCTATGACGTCCAGGACGGACGCATCCTGATCGACGGCCAGGATGTGGCCCGCGTCCGCCAGGAAAGCCTGCGCGCGCAGATCGCCATCGTGCCGCAGGAGCCGATCCTGTTCCATCGCTCGCTGGCCGAGAATATCGGCTATGCCCGGCCCGGCGCGAGCCTTGGCGAGATCGAGCACGCCGCCCGCCTGGCCAACGCGCACGGCTTCATCGAGCGCCTGGCGATGGGCTACGAGACGCTGGTCGGCGAGCGCGGCGTGAAGCTGTCGGGCGGCGAGCGGCAGCGCGTGGCCCTCGCCCGCGCCTTCCTCGCCGATTGCCGGGTGCTGATCCTCGACGAGGCGACCTCGAGCCTCGATGCCGAGTCCGAGGCGCTGGTCCAGGACGCGATGCAGCGCCTGATGCAGGGCCGCACGGTCATCGTCATCGCCCACCGGCTGTCGACGGTGGTCTCGCTCGACCGCATCCTGGTCTTCTCGCACGGCAGGCTGATCGAGGATGGCAGCCACGCCGCCCTGCTCCGCCACGAGAACGGCATCTACCGCCGCCTGTTCGAGCGCCAGGCGCTGGGGCTGGCGGCGGAATAGCCGCAATCGCCGGCCAGGCCGGTCAGCCTTCGGCCGGCACCGGCAGCGGCGCTCGCTGCCGGTCGCGCCGTCGCACCTGGCCGAGCGTGCTGCCGATCGAGGCGGCCACCACGCAGGCCACACCCGCGCAGCGCGGCAGCGACAGGCGCTCGCCGAGCAGCAGGAAGCCGCTGCAACTGGCCAGGCCAGGCTCGAGGCTCATCAGCACGGCAAAGGCGCGCGCGTCCATGCGGCGCAGCACCGCCATCTCGATCGTGTACGGCAGGGCGCTGGACAGGATGGCGACCAGCAGGGCGGCGAGCAGCAGCCGCGGGCTGCGGAGCGCCGGCAGCATGGCGGGCGCGCAGTAGGGCACGACGGCGATGCTGGCGACACCCAGGCCGAGCGTGGTGGCCAGCGGCCCCGGCAGGCGCTGGGCGGTGCGCCGCCCGAACAGGATATAGAGCGCCCAGAACAGCCCGGCACCGAGGGCCAGCGCCACCCCGATCACGTCCGAGCCGCGCAGCGCCGCCCCCGGATCGAGCAGCAGCGCCAGCCCCCCCAGCATCAGCGCCGCCCAGAGCAGATCGAGCCGGCGGCGCGAGCCGAGGATGGCCACGGCCAGCGGTCCGGTGAACTCGGTCGCCACCGCCACCCCGAGCGGCAGGTGGTCGAGGGCCAGGTAGAACAGGAGGTTCATGATGCCCAGCGACAGCCCGTAGGGCAGCGCCGAGGCGGCGGGCCGCCAGCCCGGCCAATGCCGCCAGGGGCGCAGCATGACCGCCACGACCAGCGCCGAGAGCAGGATGCGCAGCCCCGCCGTGCCGGCCGGCCCGAGCACCGGGAACAGCGTCTTGGCGATCGAGACGCCGACCTGGTACGAGATCATGCCGCCCAGGATGGCGGGCACCGCGAGGCGGGGAGGCAGCGGGGCTGTCCTTCGAGCCTGGCGCGCTTCAGCCGCGCGCGCGCGCCGCCAGCGCCGCCGCGACCGGTGCGAACGACACCGCCAGGACCGCGTAGGTCGCCTGCTTGAAGCCGACCTCCTGGCGCGGCAGCTCGGCGAGCGGCAGCCATTTCCAGGCATCGAATTCCGGATGCGGGTCGAGGTCGAGCCTGATGTCGCGCTCCTCGCCGGTGAAGCGCAACGCGAACCAGCGCTGGCGCTGGCCACGATAGCGGCCGCCGAGCGCGCGGCCGAGCAGGTGGGGCGGCAGGTCGTAGGACAGCCAGTCCGGATGCTCGGCGATGATCTCGGCGCGGTCGGTGCCGATCTCCTCGCGCAGCTCGCGCAGCACCGCCGTGCGCGGATCCTCGCCCTCGTCGATCCCCCCCTGCGGCAGTTGCCAGACCCCCGGCGCGCCCTCGGCGTTCGGCAGGTCCGCCCGGCGCGCCACCAGCACCCGGCCCTCGGCGTTGAACAGGGCGGCACCCACATTCGGACGGTAGGGGAGGTCGGCGTGGGCGTCCGTGCTCATGGCCTGCTCGCGGCGGTGGGCGCTCCTTCTGCCCCAGCCGCGCCGCCCCCGGCAACCGCCGGCCGCCGCAGCGGCGGCGAGACCAGGCTGCTGACCGGCACCAGCACGAACCCGTCGGCCGCCGCGCGCGGTATCCAGTCGCCGAGCGCCTGGATCGTCGCCGGGTAGAGGGGGCCGGCGATGCCGATCGCCTGGCCGCGTCTGCGTGCCATCTGCTCGAGCGCATCGAGGGCGCGGGCCATGCCGGCGGCCGAGGGCGGGTCATCCAGCCTCAGGCTGGCGTCGGCGCTGGCGATGCCGGACGGCGCCGGCTGGCCGGGCGTCGCATCGACATAGAACAAGCCGCGCCGCGCCAGGCTGGCGAGGACGGGTGCGAAGCTCTCGGTGCCGGTGAACTGCCCGCCATCCATGCCCGACAGCGCATTGGTGACACCCGCATAGGCACCGAAGCGCGACAGCGACCATTCCAGCCTGCGCGCGTTCTCCGCCGACGGCAGCGCGGGCCCGAGCGCCTGCGCGCCCTCGTCGTCGAGCGGCGCGTCGAGCGGCGCCATCGGCAGCGACAGCAGCACCTCGTGCCCCGCCCGCCGGGCGGCCCGCACGATCGGCGCGGGTGAAGCGGCATAGGGAGAGACGGCGAGGCTGACCGCCGGCGGCAGGCTGGCGATCGCGGCCAGGCTCGCGGTGGCCGACAGGCCGGCGCCCTCGAGCAGGAGCGCGATCCGCGGGTGCCCGGCCGGCACCACCGGCACCGGGGCGGCATAGGTGCTGTCTGGGCGCCTGCCGTCGGCGGCGATCCGCGGCAGGAAGTAGCCAGGATAGTCCGGTGCCGGCTCGAGCAGCGCGGCACCCGGCGCAAGCGGCGGTGCTGCGTGAGCGGCGGGCCGGGCGCGGGGCGGCAGCCGTCGTTGCGCGACCGGCCGGTGGAGCGGCGCGAGGCGGCCCGGCGGCGGCCCGAGCCATTGCAGCACGCCGGCGAGCACGGCTCCTGCGCCCAGCAGCAGCACCCACGTGGCGAGCAGCGCCCGCCCCCCGCGGGTGGCCGGCAGGTGCCGCGGCAGGAATTTCGGCAGGCGCACCGGACGCGCGATCACGGACCTTCCCCTCTACCCCGCTCCGTGCGGACACGCTCGTGCCCCGGCTGCCCGGACCCGCGCGCGGAGTGCCGATAAGCGGGCCACCAGCCTTTCCATCCCGTTAACAGCCCTGACCTTTCCGGCAATCGGCAGGATGTCCCCGTCAGGCCCCCGGAGCATCTCCCCCGCGCCGGAGAGCCGCCACCCGCATGGGCACGGCGCCGCGGCGGCGCCTAGGGGGTGCCGGCGTGCTGGCGCTCGGCGATCATCGCCTGGATGACCTTGAGCCCCTGCTGCAGCTGGAAGTCGGTCGACGGCTTGGCGAGGTCGAATTTCGGCCAATTCGCCGGCGGCTTGTCCGGGATGGTCTTGACGATCGGCGGCAGGTCGGTGCGCGCCGGCGCCGCCGCCTGCGTGCCGCCCTCGTTCTTGATGATGTGGTTGAGGTCGGCCTCGCGCGGCATGAAGCGCGACAGGTCGTCGCGATCCTCCGCCACCGTGACGTCCGGCGTGATGCCCAGCCCCTGGATCGAGCGGCCCGACGGCGTGTAGTAGCGCGCCGTGGTCAGCCGCAGCGCCCCGTTGCCCGGGATCGGGATCACCGTCTGCACCGAGCCCTTGCCGAACGAACGCTCGCCCAGCGTGACGGAGCGCTGGTGGTCCTGCAGGGCACCCGCAACGATCTCGCTGGCCGAGGCCGAACCCTGGTTGATCAGCACCAGCAGCGGCGCGCCGCCGGTGATGTCGGTGCCGTGCGCGTTCATGCGCTGGCTGTCTTCCGGATGACGCGCCCGGGTGGAGACCACCTCGCCGGAGGTGATGAAATCGTCGCACACGTCGACCGCCTGTTCGAGCAGGCCGCCGGGATTGTTGCGCAGGTCGAGGACCAGCCCGTCGAGATGTCCGCCCGCCTGCTTGGACAGCTTGGCGTAGGCCGCGCGCAGGCCGGGATCGGTTTCCTCGTTGAACTGCGAGACGCGGATATAGCCGACATGGCCGTAGAGTGCGGACTTGATGACCTGGATGTGGATGATCTCGCGGGTCAGCGTCACGTCGAACGGCTTGTCAACGCCGGGGCGCTTGACGCCGAGCGTGATCTTCGAGCCCGGTGCGCCGCGCATGCGCTCGACGGCGTCGTTGAGCGAGATGCCGTCGGTGCTCTTCTGGTCGATCGACAGGATCAGGTCGCCCGATTTCATGCCGGCATGCGCGGCCGGCGTGCCGTCCATCGGCGAGATCACCTTGATCAGCCCGTCCTCGCCGGTCACCTCGAGGCCGAGGCCGCCGAACTCGCCGCGGGTCTGCACCTGCATGTCGGCGTACTGCTTCTCCGTCATGTAGGCGCTGTGCGGATCGAGCCCGGAGAGCATGCCGTCGAGCGAGTTGGTGATCAGGGTGCGGTCGCTCACCGGCTCGACATAGTCGGCGCGGACCCGCTCGAAGACATCACCGAACAGGGTCAGCAGGCGGTAGGTCTCGGCATGGCTGGTGCTGGCCGGCTCGTCGGCGAGGGCAGGGATCGCCAGATGCAGGCCCGGCCGGCCGAGCAGTCGCCCGAGGTCGGGCCCCGCCTCGATGCCGGCGAGAAAGGCCGCTCCCAGCAGCAGCCCAGTGCGCACTCTCATTGGTCACTCATCTCCAGCTCGCCGTTCCGTTCGCACGCGCCCTCGCATTGGCGAGCGCCGTCACCCTGCCGCTGGCCGCTCGGACTGCGGACGAGCCCTCTTGGTGGTGGGCGAGGTTAGCGTCAGCACCTGTCATAATGCCACATTACATTCTGGAGGGATGATGCTCAGGCCGGTCGGCGCAGGAACGGCGCCGGATCGACCGGCTCCGTTCCGTGCCGCAACTGCATGTAGAGGGTCGGCCGGCTGCCGGGCTCGCCCGGGCTCCAGTCGGGCATGCGACCCACCGGCGCCCCGCGCGGGACGGTCTCGCCCACCGCCACGTCGAGCCGGTCGAGCCCGGCGAGCACGAAGCGCCAGCCGCCGCCGCAATCGAGGATCAGCATCCGCCCGAACGAGCGGAACGGGGCGGCGAACTCGACGCGGGCGTCGCACGGCGAGGCGACCAGGGCGAGCGGCGGCGGGGCGTAGGTCAGTCCGCTCGCGGGCCCGGCATCCGTGTCGCCACCCCAGCCACGCACCAGCCGCCCGGCCACCGGAACCAGGGCTCCCCGCGGGGCAGGGCCCTCTGCGGTGCCGCTCCGCGCGCCGGCGTCCGGCGGCAGGGGCGGTCGGGGCCTGCGGTCCGCCGGCGGCGCCGCGAAGCCGGCCGCGGGCTCCGTCGCCGCCAGGCTCCCCACCTGGCCCGGTGCTGCCTGCACCCGGGCCAGGGCGTCGCGCAGGCTGCCGGCGGCAGCCGCCCGGTCGGCCTGGCGGCGCGACCTCTCGGACGCCGGGTCGCGCGCGCCGCGCTGGAGTGCCGCCGCCGCGTCGGCCTCCCCGGTCGCCTGCCGCAGGGCGTCGATCTGTTGTTCGCGCAGCGCCAGCAGGGCGCGCTGCTGCGCACGCAGCCGCCCGGCGAGCAGCGCCAGCGCGCGTTCGCGGGCGCGCTGGCGCTCGGCACGTGCCTCCAGCTCGCTGCCCAGCCCGCGCAGCACCATCAGCGCGGTGAGCGCGTCGCGCGGTGCCGCCTGGCTGGCGAGCAGGGTCTGGGCCGGGTAGAGCGACAGGCGCTCGATCACCGGCAGCAGCTCCCGCAGCCCGGCCGCCTCCCGCCGCAGCGCCTCCTCCAGGAGCGCGCGCTCGCCGGCCAGCGCATCGATGCGGCCGGCAGTGTCGGACGCGAGCTGCTCGGTGGCGCGCAGATGCAGGGTGGCCGCGCGCGCCTCGGCCGACAGGGCAAACGCCCGGGAGCGGGAAGCACCGCCCGTGGCGTCGGGCCTTTGGCCGGAGGTCGGTCCGGAAGCCGGCCGGGGCGTCCGCACCGGAAGCGCCTCGGGTCGGGGCGCGTCCGCCCGCGCCGGCTCCGCTGGCCGGACCCGGTGGCGTGCGGCGCGATGGCGGCCCACCGGGCGGTGCGCATGAGCCGCCGGGCGCTGGGTCGCGCGGTCATGGCCGCCGCGTGCGCCGGACATTGCGCCGTCCGCGCCGCACAGGCACAGCAGGGCGGCCAGCGCCGCACCGAGCCGGCGCGGCAGGTCCGGGCGAAGGCCAGGCTGGAGCAGACCAGGCTGGAGCAGACCGGGCTGGGGCAGACCAGGCTGGAGCAGACCGGGCTGGGGCGGGCCGCTCAGGAAGGCGGGCGCAGCAGCGAGCGGCCGGTCATGGAGGCGGGCTGCTCGAGCTGCATCAGGGCGAGCAGGGTCGGCGCGAGATCGGCCAGCCGTCCATCGGCAAGGCCCACGCCGGGTGCCGCGCCGTGCAGCACGACCGGCACCGGGTTGAGGGTGTGGGCGGTGTGCGGGCCCCCGGTCTGCGGGTCGCGCATGAGCTCGGAATTGCCGTGGTCGGCGGTGACCAGCAACGCGCCGCCCGCCTCGTCGATCGCCGCCGCGATCCGCCCGAGGCCGGCATCCACCGTCTCGACGGCGCGGATCGCCGCCGGCAGGCTGCCGGTATGGCCCACCATGTCGGGGTTGGCGAAGTTCAGCACGATGAGGTCGTACTGCCGGCTGGCGATCGCCTCGGCGGCGCGGCCGGCGAGCTCGGGTGCCGACATCTCGGGCTGCAGGTCGTAGGTCGCGACCTTCGGCGAGGGCACCATGATCCGGTCCTCGCCCGGCAGCACCGCCTCGCGTCCGCCGTTGAGGAAGTAGGTGACGTGCGGGTATTTCTCCGTCTCGGCCATGCGCAATTGCCGCCGCCCGGCGCGCGACACCACCTCACCGAGCAGGTCCTCGAGGCTCTGCGGGGCGAACAGCACCTTGATGAACGGGGCCAGGTGGTCGCTGTAGCGCGTGGTGCCGACCGCGGCGGCGAAGCGGACCGGCCGCGCCCGCCGCACGCCCGCGTGTTCGGGATCGAGCAGGGCCTCGAACAGCTCGCGGATCCGGTCGGCGCGGAAATTGAACGAGATCAGCCCGTCGCCGTCGCGCATGCCGCGATAGTCGCCGATGACGGTGGGCGGGATGAACTCGTCGGTGATACCGCCCGCATAGGCGGCCGCGAGCAGGCTGTCGGGGTCGGTCGCGTGCGGACCCTGGCCCTCGACGATCACGTCGTAGGCCTTCTGCACCCGCTCCCACCGCTGGTCGCGGTCCATGGCGAAATACCGGCCGCTGACGGTTGCGATCCGTGCCCCGGCAGGCAGGCCAGCGGCAAAGCGGGCGATGTCCTCGCGGCCCGATTGCGGCGGCGTGTCGCGTCCGTCGGTGAACACGTGCACCGCCACCGGCAGGCCCGCCTCGGCCAGCAGCCGGGCGATCGCCGCGCCGTGGTCCTGGTGGGCATGCACGCCGCCGGGCGAGACGAGGCCCATCACGTGGCAGGTGCCGCCGCTGGCGCGCAGCGCGTCGACGAGTTCGCGCATGGCCGGCAGGTGCGCGACCTCGCCACTCTCGATCGCCGCCGAGATGCGCGGCAGTTCCTGCATGACCACGCGGCCGGCGCCGATATTGAGGTGGCCCACCTCGGAATTGCCCATCTGCCCGTCCGGCAGGCCGACATCGCGGCCGCAGGTGCGCAGGAAGGCACGCGGACCGGCGGCCCAGAGCCGGTCGAAGCTCGGTTTCGCCGCCTGGCGCACGGCGTTGTCGGCCGGGTCGTCGCGCCAGCCGAACCCGTCGAGGATGACCAGCATCACCGGGCGGGGAACGAGAGGCGTGGCGAGGGGCGTGGTCTGGGACATGCCGGCAGCGCTCCGAGGCTCGGTGGACGCGCCCAGCATGCCACCCGCCCGCCCCGATGTCAGGCGCACGCCGGGCCCACGGCGTTCTTGAGCGGTCAGCCGAAGGGCCAGGCGGGAGGGGCTGAGGGGGTGGCGCCAGGTGGGAGGGGCTGAGGGGGTGGCGCCAGGTGGCAGGGCTGAGGGGGTGGCGCCAGGTGGGCAGGGCTGAGGGGGTGGCGCCAGGTGGCAGGGCTGAGGGGGTGGCGCCAGGTGGGAGGGGCTAGGGTTTGAGGGGGGCCGGTGGCACGACCGGGTCGTTCGGTCCCGTGCTGCCGCCGGTGGCCGGCGGATCGCTGGCCGGGAACGTTTCCTCGACGCCCTCGTCGATCCTGTCGTCGCCGTCGCCCCTGTCGTCGCCGGCTCCTGGCCCGGGACGGCTCCCGCCGGGCTTCGTGGTCTCGGACATGCACCTGTCTCCTTCGCGTTTGTGCGCCGGGCCGCCTTGCGCTGCCCTTTCAAGCAGGCGAGCGGCGGCTAGGTTTCCACCCATGCCCACCCCATCTGCGGTGGGATGGAGACAAGGAGAGGCGCGATGAGTGAACAGGCGGCAACACTGCCCGGCGACGATGCCGAGTGGCGCGAGAAGCTTTCCCCCGAGCAGTACTACGTGCTGCGCGAGCACGGCACGGAGCGGCCGGGCAGCAGCGCGCTCAACTACGAGAAGCGCGACGGGCTGTTCCATTGCGCGGCCTGCGGCAACGCGCTGTTCCGCTCCGACACCAAGTACGAAAGCGGCAGCGGCTGGCCGTCCTTCTTCGCGCCGATCGCGGGCGCGGTGGAGACCACGTCGGACAACTCGCTCGGCATGCGGCGCATCGAGGTGCATTGCGCGAACTGCAAGGGCCATCTCGGCCACGTGTTCCCCGACGGCCCCAAGCCCACCGGCGAGCGCTACTGCATGAACGGCCTGGCGCTCGATTTCGTGCCCGCCCCGGCCTGACGGCCGCGGCCTCCCCGCGGGCTGCCGATCATGGCCGCCCCGGCGTGGGTCCGCCCGGGGCCGGGCTGGCGCAGAGTTCCTGCCGGTTCACATCTGGTCTAGAACATCGCGATGCAGCCTGCTCCGAACGTCGTCGTGCTCGATCACCCGCTGGTCCAGCACAAGCTGACGCGGCTGCGCCAGGTCTCGACCTCGACCGCCGGCTTCCGCCGGCTGACGCGCGAGCTCAGCCTGCTGATGGCCTACGAGGCGACCCGCGACCTGCGGCTCGAGGAGGTGGAGATCGACACGCCGCTCGAGCGCACCACCGGCCGGCTGCTGTCGGGCAAGAAGCTGTGCTTCGTGTCCATCCTGCGCGCCGGCAACGGCCTGCTGGACGGGATGCTCGACCTGGTGCCGGCGGCGCGTGTCGGCCATGTCGGGCTCTACCGCGACCACCAGACCCTCGAGCCGGTCGAGTACTACCTCAAGCTGCCCGACGACATGGCCGAGCGGCTCTCCATCGTCGTCGATCCCATGCTGGCCACCGGCCACAGTGCCGCGGCCGCCATCGACCGGCTCAAGGGGGCGGGCGCGCGGGAGATCAGCTTCGTCTGCCTGCTCGCGGCACCGGAAGGGATCGCCCACCTGACCGGCGCGCACCCCGACGTCAAGGTCATCACCGGCGCGATCGACCGCGAGCTGGACGAGAACGGCTATATCCGCCCCGGCCTGGGCGATGCCGGCGACCGGCTGTTCGGCACCAAATAGCCTGTCGTCAGCCGCTCGCGCGCCGACGGCGCAGCAGGACGATGTTCCACAGCAGGGCAGCCCCGGCAGCGGCGGTGGTGCACAACGAAACCAGTGGCCCGGTTGGCAGGCCGGCGCCGCGCCACCAGGCGCGCCCGAGCAACGCCACGTCACCACCGAGCACCAGCAGGGTCATGGCGAGACCCAGCGCGGTTGCGACCGCGCTGGGTCTGTCGACAAGGCGGTCGTGCCGGTCGCGCGAGGGGCTGGGCCAGGACGGGATCATGGTTCGGCGCCATGGCTGTCGATGACGCGTCCCAGGACAGGCGCGATCGCTGCAGCAGGGAACGGCCGGTCGGCCGCCTCGTTCTAGAGCAACATCCGATCAGGCGGTATCGCCTGATCGGGTAAAGTTGCTCGCTTTTCAATCTTCTAGAGCACTACATCCGATCCCATCGGATCGGAAAGTGCTCTAGCTCGACCAGTTCAGGAGGGATGCATGACCGATCATGTTTATCGGGTGATCGAGCTTGTCGGCTCGTCGGAGACCAGCATCGAGGAGGCGATCAAGGCGGCGATCAGCAAGGCGTCCAACACGCTGCGCCACATGCGCTGGTTCCAGGTGGTGGAGACCCGTGGACATATCGAGGACAACAAGGTCAGCCACTACCAGGTGACGATGAAGGTCGGCTTCACCGTCGAGGACGAGAACGTCCACCTGCAACCCTGAGACCGGGGCAATCCGAGGCGGCGGGTCGGGCCGTCAGGCCCGCCTGACCGTGTAGCTTTCGCTGAGCGAGGCGATGATCTGCTCGGCATGCGGCGGGTCGCGCGCCTCGACCATCACCTCGAGTGCCGCCGCCTGCACGCTGGGCGAGGCGAACAGGCGCTGGTGCACCACCTCGATGATGTTGCCGCCGGTGCCGCCGATGCGCGAGGCGATATCGGCCAGCACGCCCGGACGGTCGGGGATCTCCATCAACAGCCGCAGCAGGCGGCCGTCGCGCAGCAGCGAGCGCAGCAGCGTGTTGGCCAGGATCCGGCTGTCGATGTTGCCGCCGCAGACCGGGATGCCGATCCGGCGGCCGCGGAACAGCTCCGGGTAGGTCAACAGGGCAGCGACGCCCGCGGCCCCGGCACCCTCGGCGACCAGCTTCGCCGATTCCGCCAGCAGGGTGATCGCATCCTCCACCGCGCGTTCCGGAATGGAGAGCACCTGCCTGACATGCTTGCGGATCACCTCCAGCGGCTGCCGCCCGACCCGCATCACCGCGATGCCCTCGGCAATGGTGCTGCCGCCGACGGGCATCACCTCGTCATTCTCCAGCACCGCGAGCGAGTTGTGGCTTTCCACCTGCACGCCGATGATCTCGAGGTCCGGCCGCAGGCCGGACGCGGCGATCGCGCAGCCGGAGATCAGCCCGCCGCCGCCGATCGGCACCACCAGCGCATCGAGCGGGCCGCAATCCTGCAGCAGCTCCAGGCCGCAGGTGCCCTGTCCGGCCATCACCGCCGGATCGTCATAGGGATGGACGAACACCCGTCCTTCGGCGGCGCACAGCGCGTCGGCATGTGCCGCGGCACCGGCCAGATCGTCGCCGTGCAGCACCACGCGCGCACCCCAGGCGGCGGTGCGCGTCACCTTCGCCGCCGGCGTGAAGCGCGGCATGACGATGGTCGCGTCGATCCCCGCCAGGCTCGCATGGCGCGCGACCCCCTGCGCGTGGTTGCCGGCGGACACCGCGATCACCCCGCGCCCGCGCTCGTCGGCGCTGAGCAGTGCCAGCTTGTTGGCGGCACCGCGCTCCTTGAACGAGCCGATCGCCTGCAGATGGTCGAGCTTGAGCGTCACCGCGGCCCCGGTCGCCCGCGACAGCGAGTCGGAGAACAGCACGGGCGTGCGCAACACCCGCCCCTCGATCCGCCTCGCCGCCGCCAGCACGTCGTCAAACCCGATCAAGGAGCAGAACCTTCCAGGCGAAAAGGACAGCGGATGGCGAGCGAGAGCGCCGCGGCAGCGGCGCGCCCGGCAGTGGACTTCGAGCCTCGGAGCGGAGCAGCCTTGGGCCGTGAGCTCCGAAGCGCAGAGGCCGGCCGTCGGACCGCCGCCAGCACGTCCTCGAACCCGGTCAGGACCTGCACCTCCCTGAACCGGCACCTCCGTGAAGGAGAGAACGGTGGATGGCGAGCGGGAGCGCCGCGGATGCGGCGTGCCCGGCGGCGGGCGTCGAGCCTCGGAGCGCAGCGGCCTTGCGGCCGTGAGCACCGAAGCGCAGAGGCCGGCCGTCGGACCGCCGCCAGCACGTCCTGGAACCCGGTCAGGACCTGGACCTCCTTGAACCGGCACCTCCGTGAAGGAGAGAACGGTGGATGGCGAGCGGGAGCGCCGCGGATGCGGCGTGCCCGGCGGTGGGCGTCGAGCATCGGAGCGCAGCGGCCTTGCGGCCGTGAGCACCGAAGCGCAGAGGCCGGCCGTCGGACCGCCGCAAGCCGCCGTTCTCAACCGTAGCTGATGGCGAGGATCTCGTAGGTGCGATCCCCGCCCGGCGCCGGCACCGAGACGCTGTCGCCCTTCTTCTTGCCGATCAGCGACTTGGCGAGCGGCGAGGAGACGGACAGCAGGCCCGACTTGATGTCGGCCTCGTAGACGCCGACGATCTGGTAGGTCGCCTCCTTGTCGGTCTCCTCGTCGACCAGGCTGACATGGGCGCCGAACTTGACATGGTCGCCAGACAGGCTGGCCGGCTCGATCACCTCGACGGAGGAGACGATCTCCTCGAGTTCGATGATCCGCCCCTCGATGAAGGACTGGCGCTCGCGCGCGGCGTGATACTCGGCGTTCTCCGACAGGTCGCCGTGGCTGCGCGCCTCGGCGATGGCACGTATGACCGCCGGGCGTTCCTCGCTCTTGAGCTTGCGGAGTTCGTCTTCCAGCCGCTGCAGGCCACGGCCTGTCATCGGAAATTTCTGCAAAGCGCCAGTCCTTGGATACGCGCTTCCCTGAGCACGCGTGATATTGACCACGAGATCGAGCGGCAGGCCCTTGCCGGGCGCTACCGCTCAGAACGATCCGCGAAAATAAGCCTGAAGCGGCGCCACTTCAAGCGGACCCTCCCTGAGCACGTTGATGGCGTGCACCGCCGCCCGCGCGCCGGCGGTGGTGGTGTAGTGGGGAACGCCGTGGGTCAGCGCCGAGCGACGGATGTCGAAGCTGTCGGCCACCGACTGTGCCCCGGAGGCGGTGTTGATCACCATCTGCACCTCGCCGCTGCGGATCGCGTCGACGCAGTGCGGCCGGCCTTCGAGCACCTTGTTGACCAGCTTGACCGGGATGCCGAAGCTGCCGAGCCGTGCCGCGGTGCCGCGCGTGGCCATGATCGAGAACCCCATCTCGGCGAGCCGGCGGGCCAGCGGCACCAGCACCGGCTTGTCGGCGTCGCGCACCGAAAGGAACACGGTGCCCGATTGCGGCAGCTTGACGCCGGCGCCGAGCTGGGACTTGGCGAACGCCCGCTCGAAACTCTGGTCGAGGCCCATCACCTCGCCGGTCGAGCGCATCTCCGGGCCGAGGATGATGTCGACCCCGGGGAAACGCGCGAACGGGAACACCGCCTCCTTGACCGCGACATGCGGGGCGATGGCGCGGTCGTCGAGCCGGAACTCGGAGAGTGCGGCCCCCGCCATCACCCGCGCGCCGATCTTGGCCACCGCCACGCCGGTCGCCTTGGCGACGAACGGCACGGTGCGCGAGGCGCGCGGGTTGACCTCGAGGACGTAGATGTCGCGATCCTTGATCGCATACTGCACGTTCATCAGCCCGACGATGCCGAGCTCGAGCGCCATCGCCTCCGTCTGCTCGCGCAGTTCGGCGACGATCGCCGGCGACAGCGAATAGGGCGGCAGCGAGCAGGCGGAATCGCCGGAATGGATGCCCGCCTCCTCGATATGCTCCATGACGCCGGCGACATAGACGCGCCGTCCGTCGCTGATGCAGTCGACATCCGTCTCGATCGCGTCGTTCAGGTAGCGGTCGACGAGCACCGGGCCGGAGGCGAGATCGTCGCCGGCCAGTTGCAGCGCGGTGCGCATGTAGCGCTGCAGGCTCGAGCGGTCGTGCACGATCTCCATCGCACGGCCGCCGAGAACGTAGGAGGGCCGGATCACCACCGGATAGCCGATCCGCTCGGCGACCTCCTCGGCTTCCTGCGCGGAACGCGCGATGCCGTTGTCCGGCTGGCGCAGCCCCAGCTTGTGCAGCAGCGCCTGGAAGCGCTCGCGGTCCTCGGCGCGGTCGATCGCATCCGCCGGCGTGCCGAGGATCGGGATGCCGGCCCGGGCCAGCGCCTGGCTCAGCTTGAGCGGGGTCTGGCCGCCATACTGCACGATGCAGCCGAGCACCTCGCCCGCCTCCTGTTCGCGGCGGATCAGCGCGATCACGTCCTCGGCGGTGAGCGGCTCGAAATAGAGTCGGTCGGACGTGTCGTAGTCGGTGCTCACCGTCTCGGGATTGCAGTTGACCATGATCGTCTCGAAGCCCGCGTCGCGCAGCGCGTAGGCGGCATGCACGCAGCAATAGTCGAACTCGATCCCCTGGCCGATCCGGTTGGGGCCGCCGCCGAGGATGACGACCTTGCGCCGCTCGGTCGGCTCGCTTTCGCACATCGGCGCCGAGAAGCCGCCCTCGTAGGTCGAATACATGTAGGGGGTGACGGAGGCGAATTCGGCCGCACAGGTGTCGATGCGCTTGTAGACCGCGCGCACGCCGAGCCGTTCGCGCCAAGCGGCCACCTGCTCCTCGCCCAGGCCGGACAGCCGTGCCAGCTGGCGGTCGGAGAAGCCCAGCGCCTTGAGGCGGCGCATCGAAACCGCGTCGTTGGGCAGCCCGCCGCGCGCAACCTGGCGCTCGGCCTCCACGATCCTGGCGAGCTCGCCCAGGAACCAAGGATCGAACCGGCAGGTCTCGTGGATCTGCTCGACCGACAGCCCGGCCCGCAGCGCCTCGGCCGCCATCAGCAGCCGGTCCGGGCGCGGCGCGGACAGGGCGGCGCGGAACGCATCCTCGCCGCCGTCGCCGGGTGGCGGCACCGGATCGAGGCCGGCGAGGCCGGTCTCCATCGAGCGCAGGCCCTTCTGCAGCGCCTCGGCGAAGGAGCGTCCGATCGCCATCGCCTCGCCCACCGACTTCATGCTGGTCGACAGCAGGGCCGGGGTGCCGGGGAACTTCTCGAAGGTGAAGCGCGGGATCTTGACCACCACGTAGTCGATGGTCGGCTCGAAGGAGGCGGGCGTCGTGCCGGTGATGTCGTTGGCCAGCTCGTCGAGCGTGTAGCCCACCGCGAGCTTGGCGGCGATCTTGGCGATCGGGAAGCCGGTGGCCTTGGAGGCGAGTGCGGAGGAGCGCGAGACGCGCGGATTCATCTCGATGATGACCATGCGGCCATCGGCGGGATTGACCCCGAACTGGACGTTGGAGCCGCCGGTATCGACGCCGATCGCGCGCAGGCAGGCGAGCGAGGCGTCGCGCATGCGCTGGTATTCCTTGTCGGTGAGCGTCAGCGCCGGCGCCACCGTCACGGAGTCGCCCGTATGCACGCCCATCGGATCGACGTTCTCGATCGAGCAGACGATGATGCAGTTGTCCGCGCGGTCGCGGACCACCTCCATCTCGTACTCCTTCCAGCCGAGCACGCTTTCCTCGACCAGCACCTCCGTGGTGGGGCTCGCGTCCAGCCCGGAGGCGACGATCGCCTCGAACTCCTCGCGGTTGTAGGCGATGCCGCCGCCGGTGCCGCCAAGGGTGAAGGAGGGGCGGATCACCGCCGGCAGCCTGGTCACGGCGAGTGCCGCGCGCGCCTCGTCGAGCGTGTGCGCGATGACGCTGCGCGGGCTCTCGATGCCGATCGCACTCATCGCGTCGCGGAACTTGAGCCGGTCCTCGGCGCGGTCGATGACCTCGGCGCGGGCGCCGATCAGCTCGACGCCGTGGCGGGCGAGGAAGCCGCTCTTGTCGAGCGCCATCGCCGTGTTGAGCGCGGTCTGGCCGCCCATCGTCGGCAGGATCGCGTCCGGCTGCTCGCGCAGGATGATCCGCTCGACGCATTCGGTGGTGATCGGCTCGACATAGGTCGCATCCGCCAGCCCCGGATCGGTCATGATCGTCGCCGGGTTGGAGTTGACCAGGATCACCCGGTAGCCCTCGGCGCGCAGCGCCTTGCAGGCCTGCACGCCCGAATAGTCGAACTCGCAGGCCTGGCCGATGACGATCGGCCCGGCGCCGATGATCAGGATCGAATGTAGGTCTATCCGTTTCGGCATCGACTCACTCGCTCCGCTGTGCCTGCGTGTGGGCGTCCATCATCTGCACGAAACGGTCGAACAGGTGGCGGCTGTCGGAGGGGCCGGGGCCCGCTTCCGGATGGTACTGGACGGAAAAAGCCGGCACCAGGTCGCTGGCGATGCCCTCGTTGCTGCCGTCGAACAGGCTGACATGGGTGACCCGCACGCCTTCCGGCAGGCTGCGCTCGTCGACCGCGAAGCCGTGATTCTGGCTGGTGATCTCGACCCGGCCGGTGAGCAGGTCGCGCACCGGCTGGTTGGCACCGCGGTGGCCCTGGTCGAGCTTGTAGGTCCGCCCGCCCAGAGCCAGGGCGAGCAGCTGGTGGCCGAGGCAGATGCCGAACAGCGGCGTTCCCGAGGCGAGCACGCCCTGGATGGCGGGCACGGCATAGCTGGCCGTCGCCTGCGGGTCGCCCGGGCCGTTGGACAGGAACACCCCGTCCGGCCGGTGGGCCAGGATCTCGTCGGCGGTGGCGGTGGCCGGCACGACCGACACGTCGCAGCCGGCGCTGACCAGGCTGCGCAGGATGTTGCGCTTGGCGCCGTAATCGACGGCCACGACCCGCCTGCGCGCCCCCCCTGCCGCGTGCGCCTCCGCCGCCGCCTTCTCTGAGGCCCACAGCCCCTCGTCCCAGCGATAGCTCTGCGCGCAGGTGACGGATTTCGCCAGATCCATCCCCTCCAGGCCCGGCCAGGCGCGCGCCTGCTCGCGCAGCCGCTCGAGGTCGAAGCTGCGCGTGCCCGGGTAGGCGAGCACCGCGGTCTGCGGGCCGAACTCGCGGATGCGGATGGTCAGCGCCCTGGTATCGAGGTCGCAGATGCCCGGGATGTCGCGGCTCCTGAGCCAGGCGGCGAGCGGGCGGCCGGAGCGCCAGTTGGACGGCTCGGTGATGTCCTGGCGCAGCACCACGCCACGGGCGGCGACGAAGCCCGCCTCGTCATCCTCCGCGTTGGTGCCGACATTGCCGATATGCGGGAAGGTGAAGGTGATGATCTGCCCGGCATAGGACGGGTCGGTGATCGTCTCCTGGTAGCCGGTCAGCCCCGTGCAGAAGCAGATCTCGCCCACCGCGGCCGCCTCCGGACCGGTCTGGGCGCCGATCCCGCGCCCCCACAGGACCGTGCCGTCGGCCAGCACCAGGCAGGCCGTGGCGCCCGGCGGCGGCCCGCCCGCGGCCACGGCGGCGGGAGCGGCCGCCTGCAGGTCGGCCACGCCGAGGCCGGTCGCCTCCATCACCACGGACCAGTGCTTGGGCGGGATGGCGGACGCCTGCCGCCACTTGCGCACCGCCTCGATGCTGACCCCGGCGAGCCTGGCGGCGGCATGGGCACCCCCCAACTTCTCGATGACCTGCTCGATGCTGACTGCCATATCCTGGCTCCTGCACAGGCGCGCCCACGCGCGTCGATCGTTCGTGTAGCGCCGTCTCCGCAAGATGGGAAGAAACTTCCCAGCCCCTAGGTTTGGCTGTGACGGTTGGAGTGGAAGAATTTTCCGGGCATAGATCCGGCGATAGACTGGACGCAAGCAAGCTGGAGCAGCCGATGTCCCTACGCAGCAAGCTGGCCGAGGATCTGAAGAGCGCGATGAAGGCCGGCGACGCGGCTCGCCTTTCGACCATCCGCATGATGATCGCCCGGCAGAAGGAGGTCGATATCGCCGCCCGGCCACGCGGCGTGGCCCAGGTCGGGGACCCCGAGCTGATCGGCGCATTCCGCGCCATGGCCAAGTCGCGCGGCGAGGCGGTGGCGCTCTACCGCCAGGGCGGTCGCGAGGAGCTGGCCGAAAAGGAGGAGGCCGAGATCCGCGTCATCGAGAGCTACCTGCCGGCCCGGCTGGAGGGCGAGGCGTTGCGCGCCCTGGTCGAGCGCGCGATCGCCGAGACGGGGGCGACGGGACGGGCCGACATGGGCCGGGTCATGGCCTCGCTGAAGGCGAGCCACGGCACGGCGCTGGACATGGCCGCCGCCGGCGCCCTGGTGCGCGAGCGGCTCGCCTGACGGCGCGGGGCTCGCCGCTTGGCCCTCGACCCCAACTTCCTGGAGGAATTGCGGGCGCGCACGCCGATCGCGGCCGTGATCGGCAGGCGCACCAAGCTGTCGCGCTCCGGGCGCAACTGGAAGGCGTGCTGCCCGTTCCACGGCGAGAAGACCCCCTCCTTCTATGTCTATGACGACCATTTCCACTGCTTCGGCTGCGGTGCGCATGGCGACGTGATCTCGTTTGCCATGCAGAGCACCGGCCAGAGCTTCATCGAGGCGGTCACCGCGCTGGCCGGCGAAGCCGGGCTGTCGATGCCGCGCGAGGATCGCCTCGAGCGGGGACGGGCGTCGGAGGCGCGCACCCTGGGCGACGTGCTGGACGCGGCCCAGGCCTTCTTCGTGGAGCGGCTGCGTTCCGCCGAGGGAAGGGCGGCGCGCGACTACCTGGCCGGCCGCGGCCTGAGCGCGGAGACGGTCGCCGGCTGGGGCCTGGGCTGGTCCGGCGACGGGCGCGGCCGGCTGCTCCAGGCCCTGGGCGGCCAAACCCTGGGCGGCCAAACGCGCGAAACGGAGGCGCAAGGCGCCCAGCCGATCACGCCGGCCCTGCTGGCCCGCGCCGGGCTGATGCGCGAGGGCGAGGCGGGCGAGGTGCGTGGCGAGCTGTTCTTCGGCCGCGTCACCTTCCCGATCCGCGACCGGGCCGGGCGGCTGGTCAGCTTCGGCGGCCGCACGCTGGGCGACGGGCAGCCGAAATATCTCAACGGCCCCGAGACGGCCCTGTTCAGCAAGCGCCTGACCCTGTTCGGCCTCGACCGGGCGCGATCCCACCTGCGGGCACCACGCCCGCCGGCGGCGCGCGGTGCGGCGCCGGAGCCGCGCCGCGAGCTGCTGGTGGTCGAGGGCTACCTGGATGTGATCGCCCTGCACCAGGCCGGGCTGGCGGGGGCGGTGGCGCCGCTCGGCACGGCGCTGACCGCCGAACAGCTCCAGGCGCTGTGGCAGCTCTCGCCGGCCCCGGTGCTGTGCTTCGACGCCGATTCGGCCGGCCGCCGGGCGGCGGTGCGGGCGGCGGAGCTGGCGCTGCCGCTGCTCACCCCGGAGCGGTCGCTGCGCTTCTGCGCGCTGCCTGAGGGCGAGGATCCGGACAGCCTGCTGCGCGCCCGCGGACCGGGGGCGATGCGTGCCGCCATCGAGGCCGCGCGCCCGCTGTCCGAGATGGTCTTCGAGCTACTCGCCGAGGGCAGCGGCCCGGCACCCGAGCAGCGCGCCGGCCTGCGTCAGCGCCTGGTCGAGGCCGCCGAGCGGATCCCGCACCGGGCGCTGAGTGCCGAATACCGGCGGGTGCTGCTCGACCGCTTCTTCGAACAGGGACGCAGCCGCGGTGCGGGCGGCGCGGGCGGCGGGAGGCGGCCGCCGGTCGCCGTGCGCAGCCGGCCCGGCCCGCGGCCGCAACCCGCGGCCGGGGAGGTGCGACTCGAGCGGCAGCGCATCCTGACCGCGATCCTGCTGCGCCATCCGGAGCTGCTGCACGATGTCGAGGAGGCGTTCTGCGCCCTCGACCTGCCGGCGCCGCTGCGCCGCCTGCGCGAGGGCATGCTCGCCTGGTCCGCCTCCCGCCACCCCGGGTCGGCCGACGGCCTTGGTACGGCGGACACGCAGCCCGACGAGGCGACCGCAGGATTGCGCCAGCCGCTTGACTCACAACATCTGATGGACCACCTCAGGTCGATCGGGCTATCAGCAGACATTGAACAAGTAGCACGGGACCGGCCTCTGCCCCTGGCGGAGCAGGCCCATCCGTCGGCCATGCCGGCCGACATGGAGGCACGCTGGTGGCACTTTTTCGGTCTTCTGAATTTTGAGCGGCTGGAACGGGAAATGCAAGAGGCGCTCCGGCAGTGGACCGAACGCGGCGACGGCGAGTCCGAGCGCCGCCTGCGGTCCCTCTCGCTGGTCTGCCAGGCACTGGCCGCCGGCGAGCAGGTCGATGACGAAGGTTGGACCGGTTGAACGACGCGGAGCGGCCCGGTGAAGCGCACCGGGCCGGTGTCGCGTGCGTCTGTAGTCGAAGTTGAGTAGGTAGGCGATGGCAACGAAAACGGCCGCAAGCACCGAGGCGAGCACCACAGAGCAGGACGCCGATGCGACCCTGCTCGACACCCAGTCGGCCGCCGTCAAGCGGCTGATCGCCCGTGGCCGCGAGCGCGGCTACATCACCTTCGACGAGCTCAACGCGGTCCTGCCGCCCGACCAGATGTCCTCCGAGCAGATCGAGGACGTGATGGCGATGCTGAGCGACCTCGGCATCCAGGTCGTCGAGAACGAGGACAACGAGGAAGGCGAGGCGCCCCGCGAGGAGAAGCAGGAGGACGCCGAGGAAGAGCCGTCCGGCAATGTCGACGAGGAAAGCCTCGGCCGCACCGACGACCCGGTGCGGATGTACCTGCGCGAGATGGGCTCGGTCGAGCTGCTGTCGCGCGAGGGCGAGATCGCGATCGCCAAGCGCATCGAGGCCGGCCGCGACGAGATGATCGGCGGGCTCTGCGAAAGCCCGCTCACCTTCCGCGCCATCATCTCCTGGCATGACCGGCTCAAGATCGGCCAGATGCTGCTGCGCGACATCATCGACCTCGAGGCGACCCAGTCCGGCACCAACGGCGCGGACGAGCCCGCCGTGGTGGAGAATTTCGAGGCGGGCGCCGACATCGACGAGGAGGCCGAGGCCGAGGGTGCCAACCTGTCGCTGTCGGCGCTGGAGGAGAAGCTCAAGCCCGAGGTGCTGGCGCAGTTCGAGGAGATCGAGGCGCTCTACAAGAAGCTCCACAAGCTGCAGACCCGCCGCCTGGAAAGCATCACCTCCGGCGAGGAGGTCAACGAGCGTTCCGAGAAGAGCTACGAGAAGCTGCGCGAGGAGCTGGTCGGCAAGGTCGAGCAGGTGCGGCTGCACAACAACCGCATCGAGGAGCTGGTCCTGCAGCTCAAGCAGATCAGCCAGCGCCTGAACGGGCTCGAGGGGCGCATGCTGCGTCTCGCCGAAAGCTGCAAGATCTCGCGCGACGACTTCTTGCTGAAATACCGCAACCACGAGCTCGATCCGAACTGGATCGAGACGGTGGGCACCCTGCCGGGCAAGGCCTGGAAGAACTTCGTCGCCCGCCACACCGCCGAGGTGGGCGAGCTGCGCGGCAAGGTCGCCGTGGTGGCGCAGGATGCCGGCCTGCCGATCATCGAGTTCCGCCGGGTCTACAGCACCGTCTCGCGCGGCGAGCGCGACAGCGCGCGCGCCAAGAAGGAGATGATCGAGGCCAACCTGCGCCTGGTGATCTCGATCGCCAAGAAATACACCAACCGCGGCCTGCAGTTCCTCGACCTGATCCAGGAAGGCAATATCGGCCTGATGAAGGCGGTCGATAAGTTCGAGTACCGCCGCGGCTACAAGTTCAGCACCTACGCGACGTGGTGGATCCGTCAGGCGATCACCCGCTCGATCGCCGACCAGGCGCGCACCATCCGCATCCCCGTGCACATGATCGAGACGATCAACAAGCTGGTCCGCACCTCGCGCCAGATGCTGCACGAGATCGGCCGCGAGCCGGCCCCGGAGGAGCTGGCCGAGAAGCTCGGCATGCCGCTCGAGAAGGTGCGCAAGGTGCTGAAGATCGCGAAAGAGCCGATCTCGCTCGAGACGCCGATCGGCGACGAGGAGGACAGCCATCTAGGCGACTTCATCGAGGACAAGACGGCGGTCATCCCGCTCGACGCGGCGATCCAGACCAACCTGCGCGAGGCGACCACCCGCGTGCTGTCCTCGCTCACCCCGCGCGAGGAGCGGGTGCTGCGCATGCGCTTCGGCATCGGCATGAACACCGACCACACGCTCGAGGAGGTCGGCCAGCAGTTCAACGTCACCCGCGAGCGTATCCGCCAGATCGAGGCCAAGGCGCTGCGCAAGCTCAAGCACCCGAGCCGCAGCCGCAAGCTGCGCTCCTTCCTCGACGACTGAGCCGGCGTCCCGGCCGGCGGCGGCCGGCTGGCGGGGACGGGACAGCGTCCGCGCCGGCCCGGCGCGTCACGCGGCCGGGTGCCCCCGCACCGCTTGACGTGGGCTGTGGGGTGGAACATCTCCCTCAGCACATGCAGCCGTGCCAGCGGCTATCGCGGGAGGTCCCCCATGGTCCAGCAGACCCAGGCCTGGCCGCCGGAGGGAAACCGGTCTTCCGGTGACGTGCGGATCGCCGTCGACGTGACCTTCCTGCGCATGCCCTCGCGGCAGGCCGAACCGGCGCCGTCCCTGCCGGACGGCGCGCAGGTGGTGCACGTGCCCGCACCGACCGTGGGCTTCTACCGCTACCTGTATGGATCGGTCGGCCACGAATACTGCTGGTGGCTGCGCCGGGCGGCAAGCGACCGCGAGATCGCCGACCTGCTCGCCGACCCGCGCGTCTCGCTGCACGTGCTCTACAGCGGCGGCGAGCCCGGCGGCCTCTTTCAACTCCACCACCCGCTCCCCCCCCCCCAGACGGAGGACCCACCAAACCAGCTAC